>Ga0079306_1000074_pt1 | contig 122144 bp, 98 predicted proteins | sample Methanotroph_Enr_FD_79181 | JGI IMG/M metagenome (GOLD analysis project Ga0079306, IMG submission 79181) | Enriched soil microbial communities from Old Woman Creek wetland in Ohio, USA - Methanotroph_Enrichment_5 | ecosystem: Environmental > Terrestrial > Soil > Wetlands | place: USA: Ohio... | reverse complement strand
TTAACGCATTGCTGGATTTCCAAGCGCATCATTCGTGTTGCAAATTCGGAGAAGTTATTCCCGTCAACTTTTGTCTGCGAATTTGATGGTTCACACTTTTTTGCCGCCTCTTTATATTCTAGATTACATGCCGGTTCCATCGACGGACGGGGTTTCGAAGTTGCTTCATAGTTTATTGGAACTGGTGGGACTGGAGTTCGAAGAGGCAAGGAGAGGGTGTTATTTGATCCGTCCTGGCGAACGATGGGCTTCTTACCTTTAGGTGCTTTCATCGGAGTATCGCTGAAATGTGTCGAACCGTCAGCATCAGTCCATTGATATACTTCGGCAAAAAGCAATGACTGAACTGGGCTTGCCAACGTTGCTATCATGATAACACACATACTCAAAAGGCATACTTTCATGTTTTTTCCCTATTGTTGCCTAAACATGGGTAAAATCACCTGACGGATTTTTCCTGGCCGCTGTTCTCTTGGCTATTCCGGCTAGAACTTTTATTGTGGAATGTCTTGCGCAGTTTGCAGTCCGGACAGTTGAACTCACACACATGCGAGTCATGTTACCGAGGTTACCCTAAGCCGATTCGATCAGCATGTCGACCGTGGCGAACACCTGGTCGAGGTGGGTGTCGAGTTCGCAGAGGAGTCTGCCGGCGGCGTCGGCGTCTCTCAACTCGATCGCCTCCTCCAGGCACTGGGAACTCTCGTAGACCTTTTCGGCAGCGATTATCCCGGCCACACCCTTAAGCCCGTGGACGAGTTTGGCCGCGGAGTGCCAGTCATGTTCCCGCAGGGCGGTCCTGATGTCCAGCGTCACCCGTCGCTTGTCCGTTCCGAAGGATATAATCGTCATTAACAAGAGATCGATGCTGCCGTCGCAGGTTTCCAGCCCCTGTTCCAGATCGATCCCGGGGAGGTGCGAAAAAGGGATGACGTTCACTGGAGTTGCGGCTTTATCCTCTCTCGGCAGGTTTAAGATCCCCCGCAGCATTTCGAACAGCTCATTGACTTTGATCGGCTTGCAAAGATGGGCCGTCATCCCTTCTGCCAGGGCCCTTTGTCGCTCTTCCCTCGATGCATGGGCGGTCAGGGCAATGACCGGAACATTGCCCATTCCCGGGAGTTCCCTGATCCTGCGGGTTGCCTCGTAGCCATCCATCTCGGGCATCTGGATGTCCATCAGAATCACGTCGAAAGGAGGGGCTGCGTTTGTAACGGCGTTCACCGCCTCCAACCCGTCGCCAACGATCACCACCTCTACTCCTTGATTTTCCAGAAGCCTCCTCATGAAAAGCTGACTAACCGCTTGGTCTTCCGCCACCAGGACCCGCAATCTTTGCATGCTCCCCGCTTGTACCGTTGCGGAGCCATTGGCGATCCCAGACCTGCCTGCAACGGGGTGGGAAAGGGTGAGCTCCGCGGCACTATTTCTCTCGAAAAGCATGGTGAAGCGAAACACGGTTCCCTCCCAGGGTACGCTCTCCACTTCGATGTTCCCACCGGCCAGATCTATGATCTGTTTGCTGATGGAAAGGCCGAGGCCGGTGCCGCCGTACTTTCTGGTCGTCGAACTGTCACCTTGGACGAAGGGGCGAAAAATCAGAGGAATCTGCTCTTCGGTCATGCCGATGCCCGTGTCCCTGACGGTGAAGCAGAGGAGAAAGGCTTCTCCAGCAAGGTCTCCCGACGGTTCTACCGATAAACCGATACTGCCCCGTGCCGTGAATTTTGCGGCGTTGTTCAGAAGATTTCTGAGGACCTGGCCCAGCCGCAAAGGATCGCCCTTCAACCGGACGGGGACTTCCGGGGCGATGCTGACCGTAAGGGCAATGTCTTTCTCGCCGATCCAGACCCTTGCGAGAGCCGCCGCATTTCCGACGGTCTCTTCCAGGTTGAATTCAACCCTGTCCAGGCTCATCTTGCCCGCCTCGATCTTGGAAATATCGAGCAGGTCGTTGATGATGGCCAGCAGAGACTGGGTGGAATCATGGATCTGGGTGAGATACTCCAACTGTTCAGCGCTGAGATCCGTGCCGAGGGTCAAATGACAGAAACCGAGAATGGCGTTCATGGGGGTGCGGAACTCGTGGCTGACGTTTGCCAGAAAACTGCTCTTGGCGACGTTGGCCGCCTCGGCCGCGGTTTTGGATTTTCTCAGCGCATCCTCGGCCTGCTTGCGTGCCGAGATATCGCGATGAAAGCCCAGGATGTGTTTTTCGTCACCGATGCTGATCAGGTTGGCCGATACTTCGAGCGGGAAGCTGTGGCCGTCCTTGTGGTAATGCTCCACCTCAAAAGACAGCGGTTCTCCGGCCAGCACTCTCCCCATCCTCTCCGGTGCCAGGCGGAGGGTTTCCGGCGTATCCAGGTCTGCCAGTTCCATAGAGAACATCTCTTGGGTCCTGTAGCCGTGCATCGCGGCGAAGGCCTCGTTAAGGGACACGATGACGCCATGGGCATTAATCAGAAATATGCCGTCCTTTGCGCATTCAAACAATGCCCTGAACTTTTCTTCGCTTTCGCGCAAATCCTTTTCAGCCTGCTTGAGCTCGGTGATGTCCCGGCCGATACCAACGACCGTATGCGTACCGGTGGCTGGATCGCTGATACGTGATGCGTTTGCCCTGTACCATAGATAGGTGCCGTCCTTGCACCGCACTCGATATTCAACCCCACTCTGATTTTCGCCCGTGTCTACCACATTTTGCAGGAATGTGAGGCAGGCGGGAACCTCGTCGGGATGCACAAAGGGCGCAAAAGGCCTGCCTACGGTTTCGCTGAGCTCATACCCGAAAGCCTCCTTCCACTGCGGCGAAACATAGGTGAAAACCCCCGATGGTGTAAGTGCGAACACGACGTCGTTCACATTTTCAATGAAGGAACGAAAGCGCTGTTCACTCTGCCGCAACTCCTCCGTGCGCTCCTCAACACGCTGCTCCAGCGTTTCATTGATGCTCAGGATCTCTCGGAACTGTATCGACAGCGTATTCGCCATCTCCCTGAAATTGTTGACCAGGTGATTGGTCTCCTTTATGGCGCTTTCCGGCCAGGGGATATTCTTGCCATCTGTCACCAGCTTGACCGGCAACGCGTACGTCAGTGTGCGAAGCCTTTGCAGGGTCGCAACGATCTTGCGGCTCAGGAATTCCGCCAGCGCCAGAGTCACAAGTAGAATCGCGAACAGCAGGTACAACCTTTGGGCATAGTGATCGTAGAGGGTTTTCTGGAACGGGGCCATCGGCTGTTCCAGGATCAACTTCCATTCGGTCAGGTTGCCAATGGGACTCTCCGCGATATAGAGTGATTTCCTCCAGCATTCCAATAAAGGGGTGTTTGGGGGCACCGCCGGCACCCATTCGCTGATCCCGGTATCGAGACGATTCAGTTTCCCTTTGCCGCGTACGAAGGGTCTCATGACCGTCTGATCGGTGCGGTTTGTCATAATGACGTTGCCGTTCTTATCGATCAGGGTAAAAAGCGCGGTATGCTGATCCGCGCCCTTTTTGAGGAACTCCTGTACCTGCGCCATGTCCAGGGCGCCGGCAACGAAGCCACCGTATGCTCCCCGTATGACCACCGGTGCAAGTACCAGGACTCTCGGTCTGTGAGGGGCGGTCCGGCCCATGACCACTTCCGACAGCATTGGTTTGAGCGTCCGCTTGAGCACCGGCAGATAGGGTCGATCGGCGTAGTTGGTGCCTAGGTTGTTCTGTCCCAGGTGGTCGGTCAGGGGGAAGGTGGCGGTGGTTGTCGCGTCCCTGTCACGAAGCCCGACGTACAGAAAGTTGATATCCGACCTCTGCGTCAGTTCCAGATATGATTGCATCTGCTGCGGGGACCGGGAAGCCGCCATTTCCGCCAGATTAATAATCGCTGTTCTTCTGCTTTCCACCCAGGTTTCCAGGCGTTGAGTCACGCGCTGGCTGTCTTGCGCCAGCTCGATGCGAATGCGGTGGTCGGTTTCGCTGAAATCGCCCCTGCTTTCGACTGCCATCAGTATCAGTGCCGGACACAGGACAAAAAATGCCAGCAGGTTATAGACTATCTCGCGGTACGACATGAGCGAAGAGCGCGACCAGAGCGCGTAACCGATGAAGATCAACCGGGCGGCCAGGGCATTTGCGATGCAGTTGATGGCCTGTTTGGTTATGACAAAAAGGGTATTGTCTGAAGGGAGCAGCATGGCGAAGTGGTAGACAACATAGGCCGTCGGTAGACCTATGATGAGCCAGTAGAGGATGTCGGCCTGGAGCAGTCCGATCTGGCGGCGCTTCATCAGCACTCCGACAACCGCCACCTCGGCGATCCTGAGGAGGGCCGCATAGGGGTGGTTCCAGAGGAAGTAGGTGACGCTGGCGATTATGGCCGCCGCCAGAACGCCCCGACCAAGCCCGAAGAACTGCAAGGCCAGCATGGCGAAGATGCCGCCGAAGAGGAAGTCGACGTTGAAAAATATGGGGAAATTGAAAAAATTGCCAGCCAGTCCGGCGGCGATCAGGGAGAGGAAGAGGGGGGTGCCGCATTTGTTGGTTATCGCGGTATCGCCGGACGGTGAGGTGGTCATGGTTGTCCCCGGGTAGGTTTGTTTTTTAAAAGGATGCCCGACTCTCTCAGCTATTCCCACCACCTCTCTTCGAAACCGACTACGAACTTGGCGCTCGGCGGGAAACTATCCTTGCCGGTCGGGCAATGCCAAGGGTGACCCTCCGGACTATATAGAGATCAGTCACCCGAAGTTTTGACCAAGACACGATTGGCCTCATTCTGTACAACATCGCGGTCGACCAGCCTTAAAGCAAGCGTTGGACATTTCTTGTTGTACTCGATAGCCCGTTCGTGATACGCGGCGTATTCCGCCCTCACCCTCTCGGCCTGTTCATTTGAAGTCACAAGCTTTCTGTTGTGTTCTTCCGCCTGGCTGTTGAAGTCTTGCACCTGAGCCGGGTCGGACGGATTCGTGTTCTTATATGCCTCGGCGAGTGCCATTGCTTCGGCCTGTAGCAGGGCCAGTGTGTTGTTGCTCGCCGCGACACGGTCCGAAAGACTCTTCTGTTGTTCCTTCAGTCTCTCCTCGAATTTAAGACACGCTCTGTACTCCTCGCGGGTGCCAAACGCAGGCTCCTTGGCCTCTGGTTCTGCGGCAAAAGCCGTTCCGCCAATGACGAGAGTGGACACAAATACGACAGTGATAATCAAAGAATTCATTTCATTTCCCCCGTAAGCGTTCAGCTATTCGATCCTTGGTCATGTGGCTATTCCTGGTGACACGCGCCGAATTGAAGTTTCAATCTGGTTGCCATCCCGACCATTCCCCCTTAGGTTAAACGAAATATATGTTAATATTTGCATCGTGTAAATTGAAAAAGTTAGAAGAAACTACCGATGTTTTGAAATCCAAGAGGCCCGAAGCGAGACTTTGGATTCTCATCACGGCAATTCGTATCTCCGAGCAGCAAATTCAAACTGTCGCCCGGCAGATGCATTTGCCCGAGCGGAAGTTTGAATTCTTACCGCGGCAATTCATATCCCCGAGCAACAAATTTAAACTGTCACCCGGCAGAAGCATTTGCCCGAGCGGAAGTATGAATTCTTGCCACGGCAATTCATATCCCCGAGCAACAAATTTAAACTGTCACCCGGCAGAAGCATTTGCCCGAGCGGAAGTATGAATTCTTGCCACGGCAATTCATATCTCCGAGTAGCCAAATCAAACCGTCACCCGGCAGATGCATTTGTCCGAGCGGAAGTTTGAATTCTTACCGCGGCAATTCGTATCTCCGAGCAGCAAGTCGAAACTATCGCCCGGCAGATGCATTTGCCCGAGCGAAATTTCAATTCGACGTTTGCTGCTCGGCATTCCCGGCTTTCCGGTTGAACGCCTCGCTCAGCATGCTCCGTCAGGGTGGCAAAAAAAATGGGGGCACCGTGTGACGGTGCCCCCCCAGAAGAGGTGGAACTTGAGACTTCTCTCTTCTACTCATAAATTGTGGAAGAAATGAGGATGAAAAGAGGAAGGACGGTAAAAAGAAAGGCAAGTGACAATGGACAATCGAAAACAGTGGACGATTGACAACTCCACCTACATTTATTGGCTCACTTTTTACCGACGGAGAAGGCTTGGCCCAGGAAGGGGCCGATGCCGTAGTAACCGCGATGGGCGGTGTCGAAAACCATCGGCTTGATCTTCAGTATGTCGGGCAGGCCGTCTTCACCCAAGACGCTGGTGTCGGCTTTGGCGTCGATGATCTCGCCCACGAACTGGGTGTGGATTCCGAGGTCGAAGGCGTGCAACAGCCTGCACTCGAGGATGAAGGGCATCTCGGCCGCATACGGTGCGTCGACCAAGTCGCTCTTAACAGCCGTGAGTCCGGTCGCAGCAAACTTGTCGTGGTCGCGACCCGAGACGATGCCCACATAGTCGGCGGCTACAATCTGCGCCTCGGACGGGATGTTGATGGTGAAGGCCTTGCGCTCGACGATGCAGTCGTATGAGTATCTCGCCTTGCGCAACGAGACCGCGATGCACGGAGGCTCCGAGTTGCAGATGCCACCCCAGGCGGCGTTCATCAGGTTGGGCTTGCCGTTTTGATCGTAGGTCCCGACCAGCAGGACCGGGGTGGGGAAGAGCAGGGTCTTGGCTCCCAGGGATTGCTTCATGTTACAGGCTCCTTTGCTTCAGTGTGTTTGGTGGGTTGGTGTCTTGGGTGTCCTGGTTCAGGTAGAGGAGGTGCTGACGGAATTGGCGGTGGCGGCTTCCCCCTCACCCCTCCCTCCCCCACCAGGGGGGAGGGAGGTTCTAATGGTATCGGGGTATCATCTATCGGTTGTCGTCTCAGGGGAGCTTGACCAGGACCCGGCCGCGGATGGCGCCTTTCAGGATCGCCTGGATCTTTTCTTCTACATGTTCGAGGCTCACTTCGGTTACCAGTTCGTCCAACTGCTGCGGCTTCCATACGGTGGAAAGCTTCTCCCAAACCGCATGACGGGTGTCGGCGGGGCAGTTGACGGAATCGATGCCCAAAAGGCTCACGCCGCGCAGGATGAAGGGGAAGACGTTCATGGCGAGATCGGCGGAGCCGACCAGACCGCAGCAGGTGACGGTGCCCCCGTACTTGGTCGACTTCAAGGCTGCCGCCAGGGTCTCGCCGCCGACCACATCGACGACGCCGGCCCAACGCTCTTTGAGCATGGGACGGTCCGCTCCCGCCGTCACCTGGTCGCGCGGGATGATGTCGGCCGCTCCCAGGTCACGCAAAAATCCCTCGTCGCCGGTCTTGCCGGTAGATGCCACCACCCGGTATCCCGCCCTTGCCAGGATGGAGACGGCCACGCTCCCCACTCCGCCGGTGGCGCCGGTCACCAGGATATCGCCCTGGTCCGGTCTCGCCCCGCTCTGCACGAGTTTCAAGACCGACAGGGCGGCGGTGAAGCCTGCCGTTCCGAGCACCATGCTCTCCCTGAGGGTGAGACCCGCCGGCAGCGGCACCGCCCAGATGGACGGGATGCGGATGTACTGGCCGTATCCGCCGTCGGTCTCCATGCCCAGGTCGTAACCGGTGACGATCACCTTGTCTCCCGCCTTGAAGACGCCGCTCTCGCAGGAAACCACTTCGCCGGCCGCGTCGATTCCCGGCGTGTGCGGGAACTCCCGCGTCACCCCCGGGTGCCCGGTCGCGGACAGGGCGTCCTTGTAGTTGAGGGATGAGTAGTGCACCTTGATTATAAGATCGCCCTGCGGCAGGTCGCCGATCGAGCGCTCCCGTATCTGCCGCACGAACTGCTTGTCCTGCGTCTTCTCTACTACCAGTGCTTTAAATGTCGTTTCCATTTCTCGTCTCCCTTAACGTACAGCGACACGATCGGATAGCTTCAGGTCCGCTCCGACAGCAGCGTGCCTCCTACCGAGATGTCTTCGCGTTCCAGCTCGTTTATGATGACGTAGGTGGCATGCTTGGGCGCGTTGGCGATCTCGACGACGGTGTCGGTTACTTTCTCGGCAAGAAGCGCTTTCTGCTCCTTGGTCAGTTTGGATGCGATGTCGATGCGGATGAACGGCATGATGGTTCTCCCTCCTCGGTTCTCATAAAGGTTGATCGGCTTGTCGGCCCGACTGCTAGTGTACGGGCTGAGGACTATTGTAACAGGGATACGCGGGATGCGACGGCATGCTAGCAACAAAAAACCGGAATCCGGTCTTATTAGACCTGCGTGGGGGCGGAGTCAAGCTGTTTGTGGCTTGACGCTATCGGCGCTGGATCAAGACGTGCGTCTGCAAGGGCGTAAAACCGCTAACGAGAGAGGACATCCGAGTAAATCTGCGCAGGCTGAAATCGGAAACTGGAGAAAGGAAATATGCTGTCACCCTGCTGTTGGCCGGGGTAAACCTGAGACAGACAAATACGGGCTCAAGGCATCGGGACAGTGGAAAATGATGGGGCTTAGGCTCTTCTGGCGTTGGATGTGACTCAGGGGCGGGTTTTGCTTCTTTTGGAAGGCGCCAGCTTGGATCAGTGCACACTCAAGAGCTGTTGGCCACACTGAGGCGGCACTGGTCCTCTCCCCCCTTGGCGAGAGGAAAGGACGTGCCGCGTGCGGTTGGGCCGGCCGGAAGCAGGGGAGGGGGGACTCCACTGCCGACGGCTAGCGGGGGTAGGTGATGCTCTGGATGCTCTTTTCCACCTTGTCCGCCAGGTCCTTGGGAAGCGGCGTGTAGTGGAGGGTCGAGGTCATCTTCTCGGCCTTTCTCAATTCCCAGGTCAGGAACTCGACCAGCTTTTTACCCTTCGCCGCGTCCTTTTGCTGCTGGTAGACCAGGAGCCAGGTGAGCCCGACGATGGGGTAGGAGTCCGTGCCCGGCTGGTCGACAAGCGATACCCGGTAGTCCGCCTTCATCTTTTTCAGCCCGTGCACCGCCGCGGCGCGGGTGGAGAGCATGCTCGGCTTCACGAAGGTGCCGCTGCGGTTCTTCAGGACGGCGCTCGGTAGCCCGTTCTCCAGGGCGTAGGCGATCTCCAGATAGCCGATACTGTAGGGGTTCGCTATGATCTGCTGCACGACCTCGCCGTTACCCTTGGCGCCGATCCCGACCGGCCAGGCGATGCTGGCTCCCATGCCGAACATGCTGGACCACAGTTCGTCCACCCGCGAAAGGTAGTCGGTGAAGATGCTGGTGGTGCCGCTCGCATCGGAACGGTGCACCACGACGATGGGCTGGTCCGGCAGCTCGCGCCCCGGGTTGTCCCGTACCAGGCGCGGATCGTTCCAGCGCGAGATGGTCCCCATATAGATGCCGGCCAGGGTGTCTCCGGTGAGCCTCAGTCCCGCTCCCACCTCCGGCAGGTTATAGGATACCGCCACCGCTCCCAAAACGGTCGGGATGTGCAAAAGCTTGCCCGGGGCCTGCTTCAGTTCCTGGTCGGAGAGGTACTTGTCGGTGGCACCGAAATCGACGCTGCCGGAGAGAATCGCCTTGATGCCGCCGCCGCTGCCGATCGCCTGGTAGTCGAAGGAGACGCCGGGATCGACTGCGGCGTAGTCCTTGAACCACTTGCTGTACAGCGGGTAGGGGAAGGTGGCGCCCGCACCCTTGAGGCCGGTTTCCGCCCGCGCCTGGCCGAGGAAGGCTGCCATAAGTACCAGGATGAGGATGACGATTCTTCTGTGACGAGCTGTAGACATATTTTTCTCCTTGCCGTTCGTGGTGTCGTACAGTCCTTCCCCCCCTGCCGGCCGACGGGAACCGCCTGTAGCTGGGCGGCATACTAGACGCTGTGTGTTACGGATCGGTAACAACGGCCTGAATATTTGGTGAATAGCTCCGCCTGCTGCTTGGGAAGTTCCGCCAGTTTTCACCCCGCTGTAACATTTTCGCCACAAAAAGCCTGTATGAATGGCTCAGGCGCAAAATTTCGTACGAGGGGTGACATGCAAACCGTACTGATTGTCGAGGACGAGCGGGACCTGGCCGACCTGCTCTCTTTCAACCTGGAAAAGGAAGGCTACCGTACCGCGGTGGCGCGCGACGGGGGCGCCGGGCTGGAGGCCGCACTCAGGATGGTACCCGACCTGGTGCTGCTTGACCTGATGCTCCCGGGGATGCCGGGGACCGAGGTCTGCAGGCAGCTCAAGAAGCATTCGCCGACCGCGCGGGTCCCGGTGATCATGTTGACGGCCAAGGGTGAGGAGATCGACAAGGTGGTCGGCTTCGAGGTGGGAGCCGAGGACTACGTGGTGAAACCGTTCTCCATGCGGGAACTGCTCTTGCGGGTGAAGGCGGTGCTCAGGCGCAGCGTCACGGAGCATGCCGAGGGGCCGGTCCTCAGGGTGGGGAACCTCAGCATCGATACCGAGCGGCACCAGGTGACCATCGACGAGAAGGAGATCAACTTCACGACGACCGAATACAAGCTTTTGCGCACCCTGGTGCAGCGCCTGGGGCGGGTCCAGAGCCGGGAGGTGCTGTTGCGCGACGTCTGGGGCTACAACTTCGTCGAGGACACCCGCACCGTGGACACCCACGTCACCCGGTTGCGCACCAAGATGGGGGAGGCCGGCGACATGATCAAGACGGTACGCGGCTTCGGGTACAAGTTCGAGACGCCGGAATGGTTCCCGACCGTTGCCGCAGGGTAGATTTCACCCGGGTCTCGGCCGACTATCGGATTCCGCCGGCGAACCAGCGCGGCAAGGACGCCTAGCATTCGTCGGCTAGCTGGCTTTCGGCCTATGAACAGCAGAAGGATCCCGTCAAAGGAAGCAATCTGGTGGAGTCATTACACTGGGGCCTGCACAAAGAGCGGGAGATGACGGCTTCCATGCTTTACGCGCAGCTTCCCGAGAGCGTGCAGAAGATGGTGGAGACGACCTTCAAGACCACCAAGTGCTCACCGGTTCGAGCGGCTGACAAAAGTAGCCGTTGAATAAGTTACTATTCCTGTCATACTGAGTACCCAACGCACGACGCCCCCTGATTGACCGTGAACCGGCAGTCAGGGGGCGCGTTTTTGTTGCAAATCCTCAAAAAACAACAACCAGTTCGAGGCGGGGGGTGACGTGGCTATCGGTATTTGGAGCGTACTTAAGGCGGCTGCGACGAAGATCCCCTGGACCCGCGTGGTGCAGAGCGCCCCGGTGGTGGTCGAGGCGCTGGACCGGATGAAGGCCAGGGTGCGGCTGAACGAAGCGGCCCAGAAAAACCTGGACGACCAGTTGAAATACCTGGTGGAGGAAAACGTCCGGCTCTCCGGCGAGCTGAAGCAGGCCTCCTTCAGGCTGCAAAAGCTCACTGCCCGAGTTTCCCTTTTGACCAAGCTTGTGCTGGTCTCCTTCCTTTGCGCCGTCGCGGCCCTGGCGGTCGCGCTCTTCGCCTAAGGCAGCTCATCCCGTCTTTCAGCTCACCTTGAAGTGCCCCACCTCGCGCTGCAGGTCCTCCGCCAAAAGCGAAACCCGGGTGGCCGCCGTTGCGGAAGCCTGGGCCCCCCGCGAGGCCTCCTGGACCACGACGGTCATCTGATGGATGTTGCTGCTGATCTCCGAGGTGGTCGCGGTCTGCTCCTCCGCGGCCGTCGCGATCTGCTGCAACTGGCCGGTCACCGTGGCGATCTGCTGCACGATGCGGTTCAGCGCCTCGCCCGAGCGCCCCGTCTCCTCGGTCCCCTGCGCCACCTGGACCACCCCTTCCTCCATAGCCTGTACCGCCTGCTGGGTCTCCTGCTGGATGGCGTGGATCATGGCGCCGATCTCGCGGGTCGCCTGGGCGGTGCGCTCGGCCAGGGCCCGCACCTCGTCGGCCACCACCGCGAAGCCGCGCCCCTGGTCGCCGGCGCGCGCCGCCTCGATGGCGGCGTTGAGCGCCAGGAGGTTCGTCTGGTCGGCGATGTCCTCGATGGTGCTGATGATCTCGCCGATCTGCTCGGAGCGCGCCCCGAGGCTCGCCACGGTCCGGGAGGACTCCTTCACCCGGTCCGAGATCTGCTGCATGGTGGCGACCGCCTTCTCCACCACGGCCGCGCCGGCCAGGGCCGCGTCGTTTGCCTTGCCCCCCTCCTCGGCGGCCCGCAGGCAGTTTTGCGCGATGTCCGCCGCCGTCGCCGCCATCTCCTCGCCGGCGGTAGCCACGGTGGAGGCCTGGGCTGCCAGCTCCTCGGTGCCGGCCGCCATCCGGTCGGCCGTATCGTGCAGCTCGCCCGCGGCCGCGGCGACCTGAACCGTGTTCGCGGCAACCTTGCCGATGATCCGCTCCAGTTTCGTGACGAACAGGTTGAACATGCAGGAGATGGCGCCGATCTCGTCCTGGCTATTGCAGGGGAGCCGGCGGGTCAGGTCACCCTCGCCCTGGGCTATGTCGGTGAGCCCTTCGAGAATGGTTTCGGCCGGCTTCACCACCATGAGGCGCAGGGCTGCCAGGATGAGAGCCACGCAGACCACCGTGAGCGCCACGGTCACCAGGACCGTGGTGAGGATCTGGTCGCGTATCTTCTTCTGCATGGGCGCGAGGTCGGCGATCAGTTCGAAGGCGCCGTGCTGCTCGCCGACGCGCCACCCCTCCATCCTGGTCCCCAAAAGGTCGAGGCCGTCCTTGTTGCGGCTGTCGGCCACCCCGCCGTGGCAAAGCATGCAGTCCTTGGTGAGCTTGATCGGGCGCATGTAGCGCATCACGTTTTTGTCCCGGTCCTGGAAGGCGAGTTCGGGGAGGTTCTCCGCCTCCATCCGCTTCAGCATGGCGAGTTCCACCGGGTCCGGTTCGTTCTCGGGGTTGCGTGCCTGGATCTTGGGAACCCGGAAGCGGAAACCGGACTCCTTGGCCTTTTCGCTTCCTATCTTGACCGCCGCCATGATGGGGATGCTGCGGTAGAAGTTGGTTTCCCGCGCCGCCTTCATCTTGTCGCTGGCCGTGGAAACCCGGGCCAAAAGGTCGGCGATCATCTGCTCGTCGTTGAACATGGCGGTGCTACGCATCCCGGCTACGTATTCCCGGGTGCTCTCGGCCTGCATAACCGCGGTGCGCGCCCGGTCGATGAGCGCCTGGTACTGCACCTCCCGGTCGTTACGGGCCAGCAGCGTCATGTTCACCGCCAGCAGGATCACGATACTCACCACCACACAGATGGCTATCTTAACTCCGAGTTTCCAGTCAGCTACTCTCATGGTCTACCCTCCTGTGCGTCATGACAAAGAAAGGGCAAAGGATGGGCCCGGAAAGGGCACTGCGGTTGTGCTGGGTGCCCAATGATCTTGTCGGGGGAAACTTCCTTAAGTCATAAATTCCTCATTCTGTAAGAAAACAAGTACAGTCAGGTTCAGCCAAGTGAGACAAGTCCGCTGCGGATAGCGTGTTTGGTGAGTTCTGCCAGGTTCGTGAGGTTCAGCTTCTTCATAAGGTTATGCCGGTAGGTCTCGACGGTCTTGGTGCCGATGTTGAGGGCGAAGGCGATCTCCTTGATGCAGTTGCCTTCGGCGAGCCCTATCAGCACCTCGACCTCGCGCTTGGAGAGCGGCTGCGGGGTGCGCAGCTCATCGGGGGCGAGCGTGCCGCACAGGGACGGGCTCAGGTAGCGCTTGTGCGCGGCGGCGGCGTGGATGGCGCCGACCAGTTCGGCGCAGGCGCAGCTCTTCACCACGAACCCGCGCGCGCCGGCCCTAAGGGCCTCGGTGACGTAGTGCTTCTCGTCGTGCATGCTGAGGATGACGACCGCGACACCGGGGTAGAGCTCGGTCACCGTGCGGGTCACCTCCAGCCCGTGTATCCCTTCCATGGAGATGTCCAGCACCAGGACGTCGGGCTTCAGCTCGCCGACCCGGGCGAGCGCCTGGCTGCCGTTTTCGGCCTCCGCAATCACCGCGATGTCAGGCTCCCCGCTTAAAAGCGCCTTGAGACCCTCCCGTAGTATCAGATGATCGTCGGCGATGATGACCTGCACGCTCATGGATTCCCCTTGTCGGAACTGCGGCCCGGCTCGCTGCCGGTCTTGATCGGTAGGGTCACCTCGGCCTGGGTGCCCGCATCCGCTGCTGAAAGTATGGTGAGGCCGCCTCCCATGAAGCAGGCCCGTTGCCTGATGCTGGCCAGCCCGAAGCCTGTGCGGTTTGCCCGGGCGTCGAAGCCGATCCCGTCGTCGGTGACCCGCAGGCGCACCTGGTCCTCTGACTGCTTAATCTCGACGGTCACCTGCCTGGGGCGGGCGTGCTTCACGGTGTTGATGAGGAGTTCCCGCGCGATCTGGAAGAGGGCCACCTTCAGGTCCTCGCGGAGCGCAGGCTCGCTTTCCTCACCCGGAAAGGCGAGGCGGAAGTCGTGCTCCTGCGCCAGGCGTGCCCCGAGGCTGCCGATGGCGGCGTTGAGCCCCAGCTCGTAGAGGATCGGAGGGCTCAGGTCGAAGCTTAGGTCGCGCAGGTCCGCCATGGAGTCCTGCAGGATGGCGGCCAGTTCCCGGATCCCGCCGCTGTCGGGCAGCTGCCCGCGCTTGACGGCCAGGTCGAGCTTGATCTTGCCCAGGGCGAGACGCTGCACCACCTGGTCGTGCAACTGCCGGGCGATATGGCGCCGCGCCCGCTCGTCGATCTGGTTCATCTCGGCGGCCATGGTCGACAGCTGGTCGCGGGTGGCCAAAAGCCGCGACTCGGCCTTAAGCTGCTCCGCCAGCCGGCGCTGCAGCGTTTGCTCCAGGGACCGCTGATTGGCCTGAAGTTCCCGGTTGCGGGCGGCCACCCGTTCCTGGCTGCGTTCCAGCTCCTCAAGCAGCATCTGCTGCTCGGCGAAAACCAATTCCTTCAGCGCCTCGGCGGGGAGGGCGTCGTCCCACGCCGGAGGCGGGCTTCCCGCGAGGCTCGGAGCTTTCCCGCTGCTGCCGCTATTTGGGTTCATGTGGTCGGTCATATTTTTGTAATCTTTTGTAAGAGTATAAATTATATTCAATGAACGAAAGCCCCTGCTAGGGTGCTTGACCCGTCCCGTTCACCGCCGGTGCCGGCTCGACCCCGTCGTAGAGCCACCCCTGCAGAAAGGCAGGTAGGCACCGGCCCGCGTTTTTTCTCATTGGTTCAAATATGTCCGCTATTTTTCCTCTGTCAAGTCAGATTCACACTATATATCACGGAGGTGCGAATGAGACATCTGCTACAGGCTGTGGACTTTCAGTGAAAAAAACGAGGCTGTGCCATGTTGGGTGCTTGGCTGTGCCTGGCAATATGGTAAGCTTTGACAGTACCTTTGCAGTTCCTGACTGATTTTCTAGAGCATTGCTGAAAATTAATGTCCTAACGCTTAAAGTTTTGAGCAACTTTGACCGATACCAGCTCAGTGGGACCCTTAATTCGAGGAGGGCTGCATGGAGCCGGATCGCACATACGAATTCTCCCGGGACCTGCTTGGGGACCTCCAGCTGGGACGCCCCAACCTGGGATCTGATTCCCGAGTTGAGGCCTACCGCCTGATGCAGTACCGCTTCCGCGACGTGATCGAGAAGTCCCACGGCACCAAGGAGGCGGACCGGATCTTCTACGAGGCGGGGTTTCTCGCCGGGCAGCACTTCTACGCCAACCTGATCGGCCCCCTGCGCGACCTGAACGAGTTCCTGGCCAAGCTGCAGAGACTTTTGCAGGAGCTTGAGATCGGGGTACTGCGCATGGAGGAGGTCGACCTGGAGCAGGGGCACCTGGCGGTCAGCGTTTCGGAGAACCTTGACTGCTCGGGGCTGCCGGAGCGGGATTTCGGATTCTGCACCTACGACGAGGGGTTCGTCGCCGCCCTCATGGAAAGCTTCACCTCGCGAAAATTCGTGGTAAAGGAAATCGATTGCTGGTGCACCGGCGACCGGACCTGCCGCTTCTCCGTGCAGCTCGCGGAGTAAGGAGCACGACATGGATGAACGCACCCGTCTTATGCTCTCCGCGCTTGCCGACGGGCGGATACCCACCGTGATACCGGATGATTGCGAGTACGCCCGGGAGCTGAAGGCGCTCTCGGAGTACCTGACCCGGTGCTACAGCTTCGCCCTGGACATCTCCAGCGGCGATTTCTCCAACAACTACGGCGAACTGAAGGGGATGCTGGCCGGCAGTCTGAAGACGTTGCGCGCGAACCTCAGGCACCTGACCTGGCAGACCAAGCAGATCGCCCAGGGCGACCTGACCCAGCGCATCGATTTCCTGGGGGATTTCTCCACCTCCTTCAACTGCATGGTCGAGAGTCTCGAGGAGGCCTGTGCGGCGCTCGTGCACCTGAGCACCCACGACAGTCTGACCGGGCTCTACAACCGCTCCTACTTCGACACCGAGATGGCCCGCATGGCAAGCGGCAGGTGCTTCCCCACCGGGATCATCGTCGTCGATCTGAACGGCCTTAAGGAGGTGAATGACCTCAGGGGGCACCTGGCGGGGGATCGGACCATCCAGCAGGCTGCCTGCGTGCTGAAGGGTGCCTTTCGCGGCGAGGACGTGGTGGCCCGGATCGGCGGCGACGAGTTCGCCGTGATCATGCCCGGGGCCGGCGAGGAAGTGGTGCTCGCCTCCATCGGCCGGATCAGGCAGCAGGTCGTGGAAAATAACCTGCGCGCGGCGGAGCAGGCCACCCTGCCGCTCTCCATGGCCTTGGGATACGCGGTGGCCCTAGGCCGGTTCGAGTTGCAGCGCACGCTTTCCCTGGCCGACGAGCGGATGTACCAGGACAAGAGGGAGCAAAAAGAATCCGCCACCCGTGTGGGGCTGACGGTTCAGGAGCCCGGCAACTCGGAGCCGTTGCTGCCCAACCTGGCTAGCCGTCCCGGTCCGCGCACCGACAGGGCATAATTTGCACTTCCTGTGTGCCGAGCCTGAACAGATCTATCCCCGCCTACCACCCCATTTCGCATGAATACAAAAGGTTAGCGCTGGCACGATGCTGGCTCCTGTGAGTGCACATGTCGTCGCGGCTGGCGTTTGCGAGGTGCAGCAGAAACGGAGGGTTCTCCCGGTTCCTGATGCCGCGGCGGAGGAGACTCTAACCATGCACGTCTATCACCTGACCGAAGTGAAGGAAATCTTTCCTCCGGCCATTACCCCACTTTTTTACGGCCGCTACCTGGCCACCGTGCAAAAGGACGGCACCGTCCTTTGCGACAACCACCAGTTCGCGATCGACAGCAGCGAGCCGCCACCCCCGGGCGAACGGGTGATGATCTGGTGCAACCTCGACTATTTCTGCTGCTCGACAGAGGAGTACGAACAGGAGCGCCGCCACTAGCGACGCAGGAAAAAGAAAGGGGCCGCCTCCCTGTTGAGTTTTCCGGGAGACGGCCCTTTGTTTGGAGGGGAGGGATGGGCAGGGTGCCCGTGTCAGGGGAGAGTACCGCTAGGGACTTTCGGCGAGCCAGGCGTACGTTCCGGGAATCCTAATCACTTCCGCCATGTTGAGAATCTCCGGCTCGCTCTGTCCTTGCTGCAGGGCCTTGGCTATCTTCCAGTAGTCGTCCTTCCAGGCCGGGGGGCAGGCGTTCAAAAGTTCTCTGGCCAACTCTTCGCGCGGTTTCATATGAAGCACCTCCGAATGCGGTGAACGGCTGCGTGGTTGTTGTGTACTGCTCTTGTATTAGAATGGCCAAATGTGTACCAAGGGCAGGCGCCGTGATAGCGCCCGGTTAGCGCGACGCTGCCGGGGCGCGGCTCAACCCGGGGGCAGCCCGGGGGGAGAAAATGAACAGCCCGCGCCGCGCCGGCCGATTTCCCCATTTCCTCCCCATTTGCTCCATAATCCTCCGGTACTGTTGCACCATCGGCAGGCAACCCAGTACTTAAAGGAGAATGAAAAGATGAAAAAGTCATTGAGAACGTTGATTCTTGTTGCTGGCATCGCATCGATCACGGCGCTGGGGGGCAGCCTGGCCCTGGCTGTGGACACCTCGGCGGCGCCGGGCTCGGACCTGAGCCTGAGCGACCATCACGACGGCTCGGCCAAGGGGAAGCACGGGCATCGCGACATGAAGCGTCACTTCGCCAAGCTGGCGGCAAAGCTTGGGCTCAACGACCAGCAGAAGGCGCAGGCCAAGGCGATATTTGAAGCCAACCGCGCAGAGGCCAAGCCGCTCTTCGCAAGCCTTAAGAACGAGCGGCACCTGCTGCGCACCCTGATCCATTCCGGCACTGCCGACGAGGCGGCCGTCCGCGCCCAGTCCGCCAAGGTAGCAGCCGTGCAGGCCGACCTTGCGGTACAGCGCGCCAAGGGTGCCAAACAGCTCATGGCGCTGCTCACCCCGGACCAGCAGTCTAAACTGAAGGCGCTGGAGAAAAAACATGAGGAGCGCTTCGAGAAGGGCGGTATGAAGATGAAAGGCGGGATGTGCGAGGAGCGACCAGAGGAGTGATTCAATGGGGTGAGTAACAGGCGTGACGGGTGGTTGAGCTCCTTTTTGCATGTGCCGCCCGTCACGGCTCACCCTTTTTCCCGCTTGCAGAGGCGGTGTTGAAGTGGTACAAAGAATACGTCGTAAAATGCTTTGTCTTAACAGTAACTTACCTTAATGTTTGGAGGTAGCTACCACCATGGGGCTCGGGCAAAAATTCGTGCCATTTTCTCTTCTCTTGGTGCTGGGCGGTTGTGCAACGCTCCCCACCGGTCCGGCCGTCAACGTGCTGCCGGCTCCCGGCAAATCCTTCGAGACCTTCCGGATCGAGGATACCACCTGTCGGGATTGGGCTCAGCGGCAACTCGGGGCACCCGCCCAGGAGACGCTGGACCAGAATACCGCCACCGGAGCCGTCGCCGGCACGGCGATCGGTGCCGGGCTGGTTGCCGCAATCGGCTCCGGTTCCGGTCATGCCGGGGCGGGTGCGTTGATCGGCGCCGCCAGCGGCCTGCTGCTGGGGACTGCGGTCGGTTCCGAGTCGGGGCAGGTTTACGGCAGGGAAGCGCAGCGCAGGTATGACAACGCCTATATCCAGTGCATGTATTCCTACGGGAACCAGGTACCGGGGCACCAGAAGGTTGCCGCGAAGCCGCGCCCTGCGGTGGCCGCGCCGGCACCTCCGCCACCGCCGCCTCAGCCCCAGCCGATGGTGGCTGCTGTCGAGCCGGTATACGACCCCGGGCCTCCGCCCGATCTGGCGCCCGAACCCGAGATGTACCCGGCTCCCGTCGAGGTGTACGTCCAGGAGGCGCCCCAGTTCATCTATTCTCCGCCGCTCAACATGTACGTGGCCGTCGGGGTGCCGTACGACCTCATGTACAACGGCAGCGAGTTCTTCTACTTTTACGCAGGCCGCTGGTATCGTGGGCCATACTACAACGGTCCATGGGCGCCGCTCAGGAGGGCCTACTACCCGTCGGCCTTCGTCAGGTACCGCATCGACAATATCCGGCACTACCGTGACGTCGAATACCGCCGTTACGAGCACGACCGGGGGCACTACAACGGTCGCCTGCACCGCCCGGCCTACCGCGCGCGCGTCATAGAGCGCCGGGACGACCGCCGGGACGACCGCCGGGACGACCGCCGGGACGACCGCCGACCGGTCGGACCGCGGTAGCCTGGTGGTTAACCGGCCGCAAGTGGCCGGAAAACTGGCACCAGGCGCAGCGCATGTACTTTGCCCCCGGGTACACCGGTTACTAACATAGCAGTTGCTTTCAAAAAGCCCCCCTGGCAACAGGGGGGCTTTTGTTTTTGGTTGTTTCTGTAACCGGCACCAGATTTGGGAAAAGGCGCAGCAAGGCCAGGCTGATCGGACTGATCGGACGCTGCAACACTGCAGCTTGACGTCGTTATATTGGTTAGTATTATCTAATTGTTTTTCCCGGCCTGCCACCAGGTAAACCGGCAACTAGCGGTCGCTGCCGCCCCTACGACCGGCGTCCTGCTGGCACCGCTCTCCCGCCCCCCCCGATGTTTCGCTCAGGAGGTGACCCCAATGGAATTCAAACTCACTAGCCCCGCCTTCAACCACGGCACGCAAATCCCCTCCAAATACACCTGCGACGGGGACAACATCAGCCCACACCTGGTCATCCATGGCGCTCCCCACGGCACCAAATCGCTTACCTTGCTCCTGGAAGACCTGGACGCCCCGCCGGATCAAGCGCTCCTCTGGGTTCTCTGGAACATCAACCCCGAAATTCCTGAAATCAAGGAACACTCCGCTCCGCACGGCTCGACGCAGGGGCTCAACAGCTGGAAAAAAACCGGGTACCAGAGTCCCTGCCCGCCGCCCGGCACGCACCGCTATGCTTTCCGGCTCTTCGCGCTGGACTGTAAGCTGAAGCTCCTGCCGGACGCCGACCGCAGTGAACTGGACGCCGCCATGGAGTCGCACATCCTGGCAACGACGGAACTGAGCGGAAGCTACGCACGCACCAATGAGGCACCGCTCTGATTTCGAGTGGACGGGTTAGCGGGATGCGTGCCTTAAGGTTCCACGACAATTTCAGCCTGCATGAAGGTCACCGCAGAGCCCGTCAAGACCACCCGGTCGCCCTGCACGCGGCAGTCGACCCGGCCGCCGCGCCGGGATACCTGGCGTGCCTTCAGGATGTCCTTGCCCAGCCGTTTGGCCCAGTACGGTGCCAGCACGCAGTGAGCCGAGCCGGTCACCGGGTCCTCCGGGATGCCGATCCTGGGCGCGAAGTAGCGGCTGACGAAGTCGACCTCGGTCGCCGGCGCGGTGACGATCACACCGCGCAGCTCGAGGCTGCTCAACTTTTCGAAGTCGGGAGCGAGGGCGCGCACCGCTTCCTCGCTCTCCAGGACGGCCAGGTAGTCACCGTTTTGGCAAAGCTCGACGGGGCGCAGCCCGAGGGCCGCCACCAGCGCATCGGGAACCGGACAGGGCACCGGCGGAAGGGCGGGGAAATCCATCTCCAAAAGTGCGCCTTGGCGGGACACCACGAGATCGCCGCTGAGCGTCTCGAAGGTTATCGTAGGGGCCGCGTAGCCCAGATGCTCGAAAAGGACATGTGAGCTGGCGAGCGTGGCATGGCCGCAGAGCTCCACCTCGGCGACCGGCGTGAACCAGCGCAACTGGAACCCCTTTTTCGAGGGGACCAGGAAGGCGGTCTCGGCCAGGTTGTTTTCCTCGGCGATCGCCTGCAGCAGGCTGTCGTCCAGCCAGCGCTCCAGCGGACAGACCGCGGCGGGGTTCCCTTCGTAGAGACGGGTAGCAAAGGCGTCGACCTGGTACATTTTGAGTTTCACCCGTTAAACCCCCTGAAATGGTATGGTTAGCAGCCGCAAGCCCGGCAGGCGTTCAGCGAAAGGGGAGACGCGGCGCCGGTGGCGGTGCCGGCCGCGTTGACCAGCCGGAATTCCGCCTGCCCCAGGGCCTCGACGATGGCCGTCGCGCCGGCCGGGAGCTGGAAGCTGTTTCCCGCATGCACCAGGTAATCGACGCCGTCCCCCTTGGTGAGCCAGATGCTTCCCTTCAGGCAGCGCAGCTCGATCCCGCGCGGGCCACCCGCCAACCGCAACAAATCTCCTACTCCCAGGCTACATTCCATGGCTGATACCTCCTTTGCTCCAGATGGGTAAACTGTACCTCCTAAGCGGTCGTGCGTACAGATACAGCAAATTTGATTTGTAACCATGACAGTTGTGAAATATGATGACTGTACCCGGCGTTAAAACCCCCAACTGTGTCTGGGACAAGGGGCACCACGTGGAGTAGCATGAGACTGTATTTAATGGGACGGCACGAATGACCATGAAGGAGGCACGCGTGGAACAGGGTACTGATGCACGACCGCTCTACGAGCGGGTGGGTGGCGAGATCGCGGCTCTGATCGACGGGGGGACCTACCGGGTAGGCGACCGGCTCCCCTCGGTGCGCCAGCTGAGCTCGAAGCTGAGCGTCAGCATCAACACGGTGCTGCAGGCCTACGCAGTGCTGGAAGACCGCCGGGTGATCCAGGCGCGCCCCCAATCCGGCTACTACGTCGCCCCCAGGGTCTCGGAAATAACCGCGGCGCCGCTTGCCAGCCAGAAGCCGAGCATCCCCATCGCGGCCACCTACAGCGAGCTCTGCACCCAGGTCATCCGCAACATGTCGAACCGGGACCTGCTCCCTTTGGGGAGCGCCGTGCCCCATCCGAGCAACCTGCCGGTCGACAAGCTGAACCGGATCATGTCCTCGGTCACCCGCCGCTTCGGCGACCAAAGCGTCTCCTACCTCATGTCCCCCGGCAGCGAACGGCTGCGCACCCAGATCGCCAAGCGCTCGATCCTTGCGGGCTTCAGCGTCCGGCCGGACCAGGTGCTGATCACCTCGGGGTGCGTCGAGGCGGTGCAGCTCGCCCTGCGCGCCACCTGCCGCGCCGGCGACACCATCGCCGTGGAGTCCCCCTTTTACTTCAACTTCCTGCAGCTCATCGCGGACATGGGGCTTAAGGCGCTGGAGATTCCCGCCACGCCGCGGGAAGGGATCAGCATCGAGGCGCTCAGCCTGGCCATCGAAAACAACAAGATCTCGGCCTGCCTGGTGATCCCCAACTTCAGTAACCCGCTGGGGGGCTTGATGCCCGAGGAGCGCAAGCGCGAACTGGTGCAGCTATTGGCGCGCCACGAGATTCCGCTCATCGAGGACGACATCTACGGCGATTTGACCTTCGGCGCGGAACGGCCGCTGACGGCCAAGTCCTTCGACCGCACCGGGCTCGTTATCTACTGTTCCTCGTTTTCCAAGACGCTGGCTCCCGGGTACCGGGTGGGGTGGGCGATCGGGGGAAAGTTTCAACCGGAGATGGAACGGATCAAGATGATGTCCAACCTGGCCACCTCGTCGCCCCCGCAACTCGCGCTGGCCGAGTTCCTGGCAACCGGCGGCTACGACCACCACCTGCGCACCATCCGGCGCATCTACGCCCGGAACATCTCGCTCATGGCCGACGCCGTGGCGCGCCACTTCCCGGCCGGCACGCGGATGACCCAGCCGGCCGGCAGTTTCATGCTCTGGGTGGAGATGCCCGAGGGGACCGACTCGCTCAAACTGTACCAGGTCGCCCTGGAGCACGGCATCGGCATCACACCGGGCTCCATCTTTTCGCTGGGGGAAAAATACCAGAACTGTGTCCGCCTCTGTTCGGCCCTTTGGGACGAGCGGATCGAGCGGGGGGTGGAAATGCTGGGAAGACTGGCGGCCGAGATCCGCTCTACACCTTGAAGCGCGAGAGCACTCCGCAGTTGCACCTTGGAGAGGCTGCGGCGGCGTCGAACCGCAGATAGTCGGCGAAAGGGGGTTACATGACTGGGACGGTGCTGGTGGCGGGAGCCTCGGGGTTCATCGGTCAACGCCTGGTGAGGGCGCTGGTTGCCGACGGGGTAACGGTGCGCTGCCTGGTGCGGCGGGAGACGCAGCTTACCCCGGGCGCCGGGATGGTCCAGGGCGACCTTCTGGAGCCGCACACGCTCCCCGCGGCGCTCGAGGGGGTGGACACCGTCTACTACCTGGTGCACACCATGGCCGCCGGTCGCAGCGGTTTCGAGCGCAGGGACCGGCAGGCGGCCGAGAACTTCACCGCGGCTGCCGAGCGCGCCGGGGTGCGCCGGGTCATATATCTGGGCGGGCTGGGCGAGACCGGGCCGGAGCTTTCGGGCCACCTGCAAAGCCGCCTGGAGGTGGGCTCCATCCTTAAGAAGGGTCGCTTTGCCACGACGTTCCTACGCGCTGCGGTCATCTTCGGGGCGGGCGGTGCGTCCTTCGAGATGATCCGCGCGCTGGTAGAGCGCCTGCCGGTGATGATCACCCCGCGCTGGGTCGGTACGCGCTGCCAGCCGATCGCGGTGGGCGACGTGATCCGCTACCTGGTCGGCTGCCTCGGCGAGGAGCGCACCACGGGGGAGACCTTTGACATCGGCGGGCCGGACATCCTGAGCTACCGGGAGATGATGGAGCGCTTCGCCGCCATCGAGGGGCGGCGGCTTCTGATCGTGCCGGTGCCGGTGCTCACCCCGAAGCTCTCCTCCTACTGGGTAGGGCTCATCACGCCGATCAAGCCCTCCATCGCCATCCCGCTCATCGAGGGGTTGGCCAACGAGGTGATCTGCCGGGAGAACCGGATCCGCGAACTGCTCCCCTTCCGGTTGACCCCGTACGACGAGGCGGTGCGGATCGCCTTGGAGGAGGAAAAGGGGCTCTCCTAGGGGCGGGATAAATCGAGGCGGGACGGCAATAAGCAGGGATGCAGGGGGATGCGGGGAGGGGACCTTCTCTAAGGTTGGAGCCTTCCATCCCTGCATCCTTTTTCTGTTTCGGTGGGGACCGAGCGGGTCCTCTCGGCGGGGCGGATCAGTAGTCGATGCCCGGCTGCGGTTCGATCCCCTTGCGGTAGGCGTGCTTGATCTCGTTTACCTCGCTCACCGTGTCGGCCAGTTCGACCAGCTCGGGGTGGGCGTCGCGCCCGGTGAGCACCAGGTGCATGAGCGGCGGCTTGGCGCGTACCAGATCCAGCACCGGCTTAAGATCGACGAGCTTCAGCTTGACGGCGTTGTTGATCTCGTCGAGGATCAAAAGGTCGAACTCGCCGGAGGCCATCTTGTCGCGGGCTAGGTCGAGTGCGTCGGCGGCGTTGTCGCGGTGCTCGGCGAAGGGGTACGGGTTCCCCTGGATGCCGCAGAACCCCTTGCCGGTAGCGTGCAGCTCGATGGCGCAGTCGAGCTTCTTGATGCCGTCCCACTCGCCGGCGTAGAGGTCCCCCTTCATGAACTGGATCATGCAGACCCGCATGCCGTGCCCGCAAGCGCGCAGCGCCATGCCGAGCGCCGAGGTGGTCTTGCCCTTGCCGTTGCCGGTGATCACCACCACGAGCCCGCGGCGCTCCTTGGGTTCGAGCCGGTCGATCCTGTCGGGCAGCGTGCCCCGCTTCGCTCTCACGCAGGGAACGCCCGTTGCCTGCTCCTGTCCCGATTCCGATGTCCGCTGCATTGCCACTCCTATACCATCTTGCGGTAACGTCCCCCCACCTCGGCGAGGGTCCTGGTGATCTGTCCGAGGCTCGCATGGCGCACCGTCTCCAAAAGTTCGCCGAATACGTTCCCTTCCCGAAGCGCCACCTCTTTCAGCCTGGCCAGGTAGACCGGGGCACCCTCGCGGTGCCGCTCTTTGAAATCGCGCACCCGGGCCAGCTGCCGCTCGAAGTCGGCAGGCTCGGGACGCGCCAGCTGGGCCGGTTTCGGGTACTTGTCCGGATGCCCGTCGGGGAGCTCGTGGGTATTGTAGCCGACGATCCTGCGCCTGGGCTCCGCGGGGTGCTCCGGCGTCGCCCGGCGCCGCTGCGCCTCGTAGCGTGCGCTCTGCTCCGCGATGACGCGCCGCTGGTAGCCAAGCTCGGTGGCCGGCGCCACCCCGCCCAACTGGTCCAGTCGGTCGAACTCCTCCAGCACCTGCGCCTGGACCTCCGCCAACAACGTGCGGAAGGCGTAGGAGCCGGAAAGGAGGTTCTGGATCAGGAAACCCTCCGCCTCCTCGCGCAGGTAGTTGGGGACCATGGTCGCCTGGCGCACCCACTTTTCGCCCGGCGTGGTCATCGGCTCGTCGGCCGAATCGACGTGCAGAGAGTTGCTGTTGGCCAAAAGCCCGATGAGTGCATGGTAGCTCAGGCGCACCGGGTTGAGGGCATCCCACTCCTCGGCCTGCAGCGCCCGGCCGGAGGTCTGGGTGTGGAACTTGAAGAGCTGTGAGCGCGTCTCGGCGCCGTAGACGTCGCGCAGGGCGATTGCCCAGATCTTCCGGCAGACCGCACCGTAGGCGAGCCACTCTGCCTCGTGCGAGACCCGGAAGAAGAACGAGAGGCTGGGGGCGAAGGAGTCGATCGCCATGCCGCGCGCCAGGAAGTTTTCCAGATAGGTGAAGCCGTTGGCCAGGGTGAAGGCAAGTTCCTGGACCGGGCTCGCGCCGGCCTCGCCGATGTGGTAGCCGGAGATGCTGAGCGAGTAGAACTTCTGCACCCCGTTTTCGATGAACCACTGCTGCACGTCGCCCAATAGCTTGATGGCGAAGTCGGGCTGGAAGATGTTCTCGTTCTGGGCCTGGACCTCCTTAAGGATGTCGGCCTGCAGAGTGCCCCTGAGCTCCTGCACGGTCTTAAGGGCCAGCGCCTGCCGTTCCCGGTCGGACAGCGGCGCGCCCCGCTCCTGCGCCGCCCGTTCGCACTCGATCTCCTGGGCGGCCACGAAGTACATGGCGAGCAGGATGGGGGCCGGGCCGTTGATGGTCATGGAGGTGCTGATTTCGGAGATGCGGAAGCCATCGAGCACCAGCTTCATGTCCTCCCAGCTGTCGATGGCGACGCCCCCTTCGCCGATCTTGCCGATGCTCCCGGGGTCCTCGTCGCTGTCGGCACCGTAGAGCGTGATGCCGTCGAAGGCGATGGAGAGCCGGGGGCGTGCGACCCCCTGGGCCAGGAAGTGCAGGCGCCGGTTGGTCTCCTCGGCACCCCTGAGACCGGCGAACTGCCGGGTGGTCTCGCCTGCCGAGACGGGACGGTAGGGGAAGCTGCCGGTGGCGAAGGGGAAGCAGCCGGGGAGCCCCTCCTCGATAAGGAAGCGCAGCGACTCCGCGCGGTCCTCGGGATCGGGCAGGGCTACCCGGGGGAGCTTGAGGCCGTTCAGCGATTCGACCCACGGCTCGATACCCAGCTGCCTGGCTGCCTGCAGCGACAGTTCCTGCCACCTTTGCGGCCACTCCTCAAGGAGCCGGGCGCAGGCCGGGTCGAGCCGGGAGGTGTCCTCCGGGTTGCGGCGCACCTCGCGCAACTGGTCGGCGCACCAGCGGTCGTAGCTGCGTACGCTGTCGGCGATCTCCGCCAGGTAGGCCCGGCGCCGGTGCGGCACGAGGACGCTCCTTTTGGCGTAGCGGAAGATATCGCCGGCCTCGGGCTGGGCGGGGAAAGGCCATTTGAGGCGCCGGCAGATTTCGGCTGCCAGCTGGTCCAGGCCGGGATCGCGTGCCGCCTTGGCCGTGGTGGGAAAGAGCGCCCGCTCCTTGCCGAACTCGGCGAGCACCCCTTTGAGCTCCCCGAAGGCGGCCTCGGCACCCTCCAGGTCGGCCTTGTTCATGACCACCAGGTCGGCGTCGCGCAAGAGCTGGTCCTTGTTGAGCTGCAGGGCGCTGCCGTACTCGCGGGTCTTCACGTAGACCAGGAGGTTGGCGCCCACCGGCCCCAGGTCGAGCCCGGTCTGTCCGGTTCCCGGCGTCTCCACCAGCACCAGGTCGAAGCCGGCCCCGCGCAGCACCCGCACCAGGTGCGGCAGCGCCGGGCTCAAGGGGGCGTAGGGGCTCCCGGTCGCGACGCTGCGCAGCCAGACGCGCTCGTGGTAGATCTGATTCATGCGCACCCGGTCGGCCAGAAAGGCGGTGGGCGTCCCGTGGCTGGTGGTGGTGGGATCGTTGGCGACGATGGCGATCCGACAGTCGGGGAGGGCGTCCAAAAGGCGGCGCAGCAACTCGTCGATCATGGTGCTCTTGCCGGACCCGCCGTCACCGGCTACCGCCACCACCTTGGCCGGGCTGCTTTGGGTGCGTTCGAGCCAGCCCTGCCAGGGACCCGTGTCGAAAAGCGAGGGATCGAGCTCGGCGTACGACAAAAGGCCGGACAACTGAGCAGGAGGGATGTTGCCAGTGTCGGGCGGGAGAGGAGGGGCGGCATCGGGTGCGACGCGGGCGGCTATGCGGCGGCAGATATCGGCGGCGACCGCATCGAGCGGCCAGCCCGGGCCGTAGATTTGCTCCACCCCTTGAGCTTCGAGGGCCTGTGCGTCTTCGGGAAGAATGGTGCCGCCTCCGCCCCCGACGACCAGCGTGTCGCGCATTCCCAGCTCGTTAAGGCGACGGACCAGGTGGGGGAAGAACTGCAGGTGGCCGCCGTTGTACGAGCTGACTGCAACGGCGTCAGCCCCTTCCTGGAGGGCGGCCGTCGCGATGTTCTCGCCCGTCATGTTGAAGCCGAGGTAGATGACCTCGACCGGATGCGATCCCGACAAGAGCGCGCGGTTCAAGGCGAGTACTGAGGCATCGTGGCCGTCGTAGGCGGCCACGGCGGTGAGGATGCGGAAAGGCTTGTCTTTCATGGCGGTCACCGAGTGTGGATGGGGATCGGCTGCGTTTTCATTATAACAGCTGTGGCGGGTTTATTCGACTGGGGGGCGAGGTGTGGGAGCCCGGTAGCATCCTTTTTCGGGGCCGCTGCTTGCCGAAATCGCAAGCGCCAAAAAGAAAAGCCCCCTGACGTCCCGGCTAAGGGAGATCAGGGGGCTTCGGTGGCTTTGGTTCGGTTAGCCGCGTGGCAGATGACGCGCTAGAGCACCCACTTGACCATGGCCTGCGGCGCGAATTCGTCCACACCTTTGAAGCCGTACTTGTTGTGCCAGATCATGAGTTCGGTGCCCACGAAGAGGTTGCCGGGCTTGTCCCATAGCTTGCCGAGGTCGAGGAGCAGGCGGGGCTGGAAATCGATGTTGAACGAGAGGTCCCCTTCCGGTCCTGCGATATCGGAGAAGCCTTCGAAGACGAAGTTGGCCTTCCCGACGGCGAAGGGGAGCTGCCAGCAGGGGGTGATCTGGTAGGTGACGCCGGACTGCTGGGTGTCGTTACGCACGTAGACGTTGAAGTCGGCGAAGTTGAACTTCGGCAGGTTGAGGCTCAAGCCCATGCCGTACAGGTAGTTGTGGAAACCGCCGCCGCCACCGCCGTCGATCTCGAGGGTTCCTGCCAGCAGCACGTCTTTCACGAAGGGAGCCGACAGGTCGAGTCCGGTGATTTTGCCGATGCTGAGCCTCGGGGAGATTTCGCCGTAGATGGAGGTCTTGGGCGAGTTCTTGCGGGTGACTTCCGGGTTGGTGATATCGAAGAACAGGAAGTTATCGCCGTATTTCCAGGCGTCGGCATGTTCGACGGTGATGGTGGAACGGCTGCTGTCCCTGGTCGATCCCACGGGAGTCTGGGAGAAATCCAGGTTCCTGAAGTTGGCTCCCCAAAGGTACTGGAAGTTGGTTTCCTGCCAGAGTGCGGCGCCGGCATGCGCCTGGTTGACCAGGGCAAGCGGTGCGAGCAGGAAAGCGGCAAGAATGACTGCCTTCAGGCTTTTGGACAGGGTACGGCGGGTGAATCTCTTCATCAGGTACTCTCCTTTGACTCATGCTGACTACCTGGCGGTAGATTGAACTTTGGGCAAAACCGGGCGACGCTGGCCAGCCTAAGGCAGCTGCGGGCCGCCCGCGTGGTGCGCTTCAGATAGCTTCCTTGTTACAAGGGTTTGGAACTGGATGCTTACGAGGGGGTAATGGTCTAAAGGGCGCTTTGCAGTTTGCTGCAGATCGAGGGAGGATGGTACGGACTATCCTGTTTCCTGAGGCATTCAGCATAAAACAAGCTCTTCCCACGTCTTTATACTGACACTTCCCGGTGGCCCTGCTTCAGTCAGGGGGGGTTGATCAGCCGAAACAACTTGTCCGTCTGACGAATTGGACGTGGGAAACTAGCATGATTTCGTTTTCGGTTCATCAATTTTTTCGGCTGTCCCGGCGAGAACGCAAAAAAGGCTAGACTCCCGAGGTTCCCGTACGCGGGGAACTGCTCGGAAAGTCTAGCCTCGTCGTTAAAGACTTCGTTATTCCCGGTGCTTTGCCTACGGTTCTCTCATCATGCGGGCCATCAGCTGGTAGTCCTCCAGAAGCGCCTGCAGGTCTTCCTCGTGCTCCACCTCCTGCTGCAGGATGGTGAGCACCATGTTGTAGGTGACGGGGTCCTTGTCGCGGGTGATGTCCAACAGTCTCTGGTAGACGCCGATGGCGCACTGCTCGCCCTTGATGTTCTGCTCCAGGAGGACTTTGACGAACGGGTCGTCCGGGGCGTCGTAGCCGCAGTTGCTGTACTGGTTCCACTCGGCAGGGCTGGTGACCGGCGAGCCTCCCAGCTGGATGATGCGCATGGCGACCATGTCGGCGTGCAAAAGCTCCTCGGTGGCGTGCAGCAGCAGTTCGGCACCCACGGCATCCTTCATCGGCCCCTTGACCAGCTTGGCGCCCAGCCAGTATTGGTGATAGGCAAGCCACTCGTCGCAAAACGCCTTGCGCAACAGTTCCAGCAGCTCGTCAACGTCCATTCCTATGATTTCGCGTCCCTTTGATCCCACGTTAGTTCCTCCTTTCAGGCTCGAGTTACAGAGTTCAGGTAAAGTCGGGTGCGGCTGGCTGGATCGCTGTTTCGGATCGGCTGCCGGTTGACACATTGGTAACTTGTACCATACAAAGATCATTTCTCAACCAAGAGGTCGATGCACTCTCGATTCGATCATCAAAGGTAGTACTGACTCCAACGTTACCGATGCAAGATCAAAGAAGAGAGGTACCCTGCGAGTTGATGAGGGAGTTCGCGATGAAGGTAAGGGTGTTTGGCGAGCTGTCAGTGGCAAAGGACACTGTCACGACGGTGCCGGAGCCGGAAATCTGCTGAACGCTGACGATGGCAATCCTTATCGACCCGGGAACGTTGGTGTTGGCTGCCATAAGCGCTCCTGAGACCAAGCCTCCTTGAGTGACGGTGGGGGAAGACTTGGTTGCGCTGTCGTATTGGAGGGTGAGGTCCATCGCCGACACGCCTGACAGGGTATCGCCCTGGATAACGTACGTGCCGTTACCGGAAGAAAGAACCTTCAGTGCCCCACCGTTATTTAAAGTGACGGTGCTGATCACGTTCGAGGTGGGGGGACTACTGCCGCCACCCCCGCAGCCAGGCAGCAGCGCAGGGATGACAAGGAAGAGGGAGAAAAGACACTTTCTTAAAACCTGCTGCATGATACCTCCTGAAGTTGCTTTGTATTGTACGCGCTTTTCCCTTAGCGCCCTTTGCGCCTTTGCGGTTCCCAGCTGTTGTTTTGCTTTGGATATTTTGCGCCTTTTGAGCCTTTTTGCGGCAAAAGGCTTAGCTCTTCTCCGACAGTACGAAATCCGCGATCATCCTGGCCGTCTTTTCTGCCGAGCAGCGGTCGTTATTGAAGAGCATGTCGTAGAGTGCCGGGTCTTCGTGGTCTCTGTTCAGGAAGTCCCGGGAGAAGTTGTCGCGCGCCTTTTGCTGCCGGCGCATCAACTTCTCGGCTTCCTCGGGCTCGATCTTCAGCCTGCTGGAGAGCGTGGCGATCTTGAAGTGATCGGAACCGTAAATCCTGAAGTGGTAGGAATGCTCGATGTGCCGGGTGATGGTGGCGCCACCCATCTCGACGATGATGACGTTACCCTGCTCGGCCAGGGCCACGATGTGGCTGGCAAGCGGCATGAAGTATTCGTAGTTGCTCTTCCAACGCGCGGAAAAGGTGGACAGGACCTCGTCGAGGATCCGGTTGTCCTCTCCAAGCCTCTGCAGGATCTCCCGCGACAGGTTGTGGCGCTTGGCCACCTCGTCGAGGATGTCCTTGTCGATCATCACCCATTCATCGCCGGTCCTTCGCACCATGATCTCGCGCAGGGCCTCGGCTGTGGGATAGCCGGTGCAGCCGTATTGCCGAGAGATGGTGATGCAGGGGCGCGGCTTGGGTCTCTTGTAATGGGCGGAAGCCTTTTCCTTCTGCTTGCGATTGTACTCTTCCAGGGAACCGATTCTCAAGTCGACTGAAGGTATGAAGAGATTGTCTGGCATAAAAGGTCCTTCTGTTCGAGATAGTGACGCCTTCCTTTCCATAACCTGAGTCAGCGTCAGACGCTTCCGACCATCTTCACCTGCTGATGGCAACGTGTCAACTACAAGTAACCACCTATGGCTTAAGAGAGTGAAGGCAGGATATGGATTGGCAAACTAATAAAGAGAAGGACATTATACCGTGCAGTTCCCTTATCACAACTTACCGCCTGTCATCACGTGATAAACCTCAAACAGGCAGAAGAAAGAATTTGTACCACAGGAACTTCGACGCGGTCCAGCGAAGGCAATCAGAATGACACTGTCATCAGGTGGCATTAAAGTTTGCATCCGCAATTGGCAAAGGCTCGAAAAAGGTGAGGCAACGATAACGACTGTAGATGCCAAGCGGTCTGGCTACAGGATTTGCCCAGTGAGGGAATCTCCGAAACATTCTCACGGCTTCCTGTCCTCCCGACCGCTTGGCCTTGGGGGGGGGTGCCTGCTGCCGGTTATGGCGCGCTCGGCGGTGGCTCCTCGGAAAAGCTGAAGTTGAGGTTCTCCGCCGGGCCTCCGTACTGGGATGCGCCAAAGGCCAAAAGCGGGTAAAAGAGCATGGGTAGGAAGATGAGCCCGATGCCGAAGAGGGCGCTCCTGCCGAACCTCTCCGCCAGTGAGAGCATCGCCAAGAGGTAGAACACGAAACCAAGCAGCGGTACGAACAGGACGATGAACCACCACCCGGGCTTGCCCGAGATCTCCATGAGTACGTACATGTTGTAAAAGGGGATCAGGCTTTTCCATCCCGACTCCCCGGCTTTTTCAAAGACGACCCACATGGAAATCACGATCAAGACACTGATGACGAGCAGGATGATAAAAAACCTGGTGTAGTCATGCATTGTCGGAGTTGCCATCTTTCCCGGCGCAGGCCCACCGGATACTCGTTGCTGCAGATTTTTCTGCGCCTCGATCGCCTTTTTCATCAGTGCGGGGTCTTTTTTGCGCAGTGCCTCCGCCATCAGATCTGCATTTTGCCGGGTCAGGCGCTCGATATCCGCTTTGCTGAGCGCTCCAGCCGGGGCGGCGGTCTCTGGCGCCGGTTCGGGCGGGGTCGCTTCCTTTGCCGCGGGTGCGGTGGGCGTTGCGGGCGGTGCGCCCGGTGCGGGTTGGGAGCTAGGGTTGGCGGCCGGTTGGGGTGCCGCAGACTGTGCAGCCACGGGTTGAGATGCTGCGGCCTGTTTTGCCGACGGAGCCGACGTCGGCGCGTCAGGCGGTGTTCTCTTTGTCTGGCCGGGCTGTCCCGCGGTGGACGGGGCGCCGGTAGCTGCTGCAGCGTTACCGTTCAATTCCGCGCCGGGATGCTTCTTCCGCTTGATCTGGTGTGACCTCTTCGCGGGTTTGTGAAAGGTCCGCGGGACGTTGATCTCGCTGGTCTCGAACTCCAGGATGATGTCCCTGTTTATTTTGACGATGACCAGCCCGTTCCTTTTCCAGAACGACTCACATTCGATCACGCCGCCGTCTTGCAGATACACCTGCTTGGCGAAAGCGATACCCGAAAGCTGCAACCAGACAACGAAAAAGATGATCAGATGCCGCAAAGAAAGGTTCACGATGCCTCCTGGCCGCGCTGCCGTGGATATAATTTTCTGTAGCTCGTCGGAATACCGCTTAGGCAAACGGAGGAAGTGTATCATGGTCTGTTAATGTGTAACAACGAAAATGTATTACTGTTATGCTGTTAATTGTCTGATACGCCCCCGCGTTATTGACTGATTACCGCCTGCTCTGATTCAGATACGCACCTTTGGCTAACGTGTAGTTGACATTAGCAAGGGATATATGCCATTAATTTCTCTAGCTTCGCGTCCTTCTCGATTGCAGATCAACCTTCTTACAGGTGCCTTGCCTAGTGCCCTTAACCCACGTTTTCTCTAACTTCCGCCTCACGCATCTTCCTTGGGTCGGGAGACGTCCGGTCTTCGGCAGGCTGCTGCTTCAGGCGTTGTGCTGCGCCGTACTGCTGGCATCCGTGCTCCTCGATGCCGAAGCTGCGTTTGCCGAGCGCGGTGCGAAGCCGGTGGTGGTCGTCGGGGGCGATTTCAACTATCCGCCCTACGAGTTCACCGACAGGGACGGGAAGCCTACCGGGTTCAACGTCGACCTGACGCGCGCCATAGCCGAGGTTATGGGATTGAACGTGGAGATCCGCCTGGGCCCCTGGAGTGAAATGCGCGAGGGGCTCGACGACGGCAGGGTGGACATCGTGCAGGGGATGGCGTTCTCGCCGGAACGGACGCACGAGGTCGACTTCTCTACGCCGCACGCCCAACTCTACCAGTCCATCTGGGTACGAAGGGACGACCGGAGAATCCGCTCCATCGAGGACCTGCACGGCAAGACGGTCATCGTCATGCGCAATTCCATCATGCAGGACTTCATGGTGCGGTTTGATCCGGCGGCCAAGCTGGTGTTGACCGACACGCTGGCCGAGGCGCTCAAGCTGTTAAACGACGGGAAATACGATTGTGCGCTGGTTTCCAAGCTGACCGGCAAACACCTGGAGAAGCAGCTCGGGCTCAAACGCATCATCCCGGTGGCCCAGCCCATCATCACCCAGCCCTACGGCTATGCGGTGAAGAAGGGGAACCAGGAACTCCTGGACAAATTCAACGAGGGGCTCGCGGTCCTGAAACGTACCGGACAGTACCAGGAGATCCGCAGCAAGTGGCTCGGGGTCCTGGAGCCGCGTCCCGTGTCCTGGCAGCGGGCCATTCGCTACGTCACGCTGGTGGCGGTCCCGCTGCTTCTGATCCTGGTCGGGACGGTCATCTGGTCGCGGGCGCTGCAAAAGCAGGTGGCCCAGCGCACCCGGGAGCTGGCGCGCGAGGTGGCGGAAAAGGAGCGCGCGCTCGAGGAGTTGCACCGGCACCAGGACCAGTTGGTGCAGGCGGACAAGCTGACCTCGCTCGGCATACTGGTCGCGGGGGTGGCGCACGAGATCAACAACCCCAACGGCCTCATCCTCTTGAACCTGCAGCATTTCGAGGAGACTTTCCGGCGCTCCCTGCCGATCCTGGAGGAGTACTACCGCGACAACGGCGACTTCAGCCTGGGGCGGCACCGGTACTCGAGACTGCGAGAGGAATTGCCCCACATGCTGATCGAGACCCAGGACGCGGCCAAGAGGATCAAGCGCATCGTCTCGGAGCTGAAGGATTTCGCCCGGCGCGACACGGCGGAGCTCACCGAGGTCTTCGATTTTAATGAGGCAGTTCAGGCTGCGGTGCGCCTGGTCGATAAGGCAATCGTGAAGAGTTCGCACCTTTTGACCTCCCGATACGCGGAGTCGCTGCCTCCGGTGCGGGGAAGCCGGCAACGGGTGGAGCAGGTGGTGGTAAACCTGCTGCTGAACGCGGCCCAGGCGCTGGAGGGGCAGGGGGGACGGATCGCGCTGGTGACTTCCTTCGATGCCGGATCGAAAGTGGTGTTGCTCACCCTGTCCGACGAGGGGAGGGGGATCGCAGCGGAAGATCTGCCGCGCCTCACCGACCCGTTTTTCACCACCAAGCGGGAGGAGGGCGGCACGGGGCTTGGCCTCTCGGTCTCCGCAGGCATCGTAAAGGAGCACGGCGGCACGCTCAGCTTCGAATCGGAGCCGGGGAAGGGGACCACCGTGGCGCTGGCGTTGCCTGTAACGGATGAGTGCATCGGGGAGAGGCAAGACTGAAAGAAGCTTTGACGGGGGCGTCGAAGCGGTGCGCCATGAGAACGCTGCGCCATCCGCGCACCGAGTAGACGGCTCTCCCCCTCCCTTGACGGGAGGGGGTCAGGGGGTGGGTGAAGCTGCCACCTGAGTCGCTGTGGGCCTCTTCCCCCTCACCCCGACCCTCCCCCGCCAGGGGGGAGGGAGGTTTTTTGCGTGCCGCCTGTAAAAAAAGGTGGCGCTTACGGTGCCTCTTGCTGTGTTGTCCGTCTTCTGTATTCCCGAACAGCACCTTGGCCTGGCGACAGCACAGGGTCCCGGTGGCGCCGCCTCTCGTGTCGTTAAACGAATTAAGGAGTGATCGATTGATGAAGGAAGCTCTCTACCCGGCGTTCGGGGTTCTTTTGGTGGACGACGAGCCGCCCTGGCTGCGCAGCCTCTCTATGACGCTGGAAGGGCCGGGCGCCATCACCAACATCACACAACTAAGCGACAGCCGGGCCGTCCTGCCGCTGCTCGAAGAGCAGGACATCGGCCTCATCCTGCTCGACCTCACCATGCCGCACGTCTCGGGGGAGGAACTCCTCAAGGTCCTCGCTGAGGAGCACCCCGACATCTCGGTGGTGGTGCTGTCGGGGCTGAACCAGATCGAAACGGCCGTCCGCTGCATGCGGCTGGGCGCCTTCGATTACCTGGTGAAGACGGACGAGGAGGACCGCATCGTCGACTCGGTGCGCCGCGCCATCCGGATGCAGGAGCTGCAGCGCGAGAACAAGGAGATGCGCCGGCGCTTCCTGAACGACCGCCTGGAATGCCCGCAGGCCTTCGCCGGGATCGTCACCCAAAATAAGGCCATGCGCTCGATCTTCCAGTACATCGAGGCGGTCGCCACGAGCATGCAGCCCATCCTGATCACCGGGGAAAGCGGTGTCGGCAAGGAACTGGTGGCCCGCGCGGTGCACACCTTGAGCCGCGGCGAAGGTCCGCTGGTCCCGGTGAACGTGGCAGGGCTCGACGACAGCGTCTTCGCCGATACCCTCTTCGGACACCGCAAAGGCGCCTTCACCGGCGCCGACGAAAGCCGCGCCGGAATGGTGGAACAGGCCGCCGAGGGGACGCTCTTTCTTGACGAGATCGGCGACCTCTCGCTCTCCAGCCAGGTGAAGCTGCTGCGGCTCCTGCAGGAGGGCGAATTCTACCCGCTTGGCAGTGACCTGCCCAAGCAGCTCAGGGCCCGCATCGTGGTCGCCACGCACCAGGACCTGGCGCAAAAACGGGCGGCCGGCAGCTTCCGCAAGGACCTCTTCTACCGGCTGCGCGCCCACCACGTGCACATTCCGCCGCTGCGCGAGCGCAAGGACGACATCGGGCTTTTGCTCGACCACTTCCTGGAGGAGGCCGTCCGCCTGTTCGGCAAGAAGGTGCCGTCCTACCCGAAGGAACTCGTCACGCTTTTAACCACCTACAGCTTCCCGGGTAACCTGCGCGAACTGCGCTCCATGGTCTTTGACGCCATGAGCGTGCACAGCTCGCGCATGCTCTCCATGTCCCCCTTCCTGAACGCCATGGAGGTCCAGGGGGAACGTCCCCCGGCCAGCGCCGGCACCGGGAAAGAGAACGTCTTTTCGGATTGCGAGGAGATCCCCACCCTGAGCGAGGCGGTGGAGCAACTGGTCGGGGAGGCGATGCGCCGCTCGGAGAACAACCAGAGCATCGCCTCGCGCCTGTTGGGCATCTCCCAGCCTGCGCTCAGCAAGCGGCTCAAGTTGCGGCGCGACTGAGACCGCTGGTTGCAGGTGGCCAGATGCCGCCCTAAGGGGGTATAACTTTTGTCAACTCTATAATGAAAGTTATACCGCTACTAAGTCATTGAAGTTCTTACCCCTCATGAGTTTAACGGCGAACAGGGGTGGCAAATGTTATACCCCTTCCTCACCGGCCTAAAACCCTGTTATTGCATCAGTTCAACAGGTTGCATCCGCACCCCTGCCCTTGGCACCTGCCTTGCTATTGTCTAGACATCTTCCCTGCTGCGCATCATGTCGGTTTGCCACGGAAATGCTGATACCTCTCCCGTAACTTCTCAGCAGATTCCCGCAGTACCAGGGGCGCCACCGCCGTTGCCCCCTCACCCGGACCGGGCGGCCGTGTCTGCGAAAGTGGGAGATCGTCAAACGCGCGAGTACCGAATGCAGCATCTTTCATAGAAAAGGAGTAGCAGATGATTCAGTTTCATAGCGTCCACAAATGGTTCAAGAGCCTCCACGTATTGAACAACATTGATCTACACGTCCAGCAGGGCGAGGTGGTGGTGGTCTGCGGCCCCTCCGGCTCGGGCAAATCGACCCTGATCCGGACCATCAACCAACTGGAGCCGATCAACGAAGGAAAGCTGACGGTCGACGGGATGGACCTCTGCAGCAAGAAGACCGACCTGAACCGGCTGCGCGCCGAGGTGGGCTTCGTGTTCCAGCAGTTCAACCTCTACCCGCACCTGTCGGTGCTCTCGAACATCACCCTGGCGCCCATCAAGATCAGGAAGACCCCGAAGAAGGAAGCCGAGGAGCAGGCGATGCAGCTTCTCGAGCGCGTCGGCCTGGCCATGAAGCGTGACGCCTACCCGAGCCAGCTCTCGGGCGGCCAGCAGCAGCGCGTCGCCATCGCACGCGCCCTCGCCATGAAACCGCGCATCATGCTCTTCGACGAGCCGACCTCCGCGCTTGACCCGGAGATGATCGGCGAGGTCCTGGCGGTCATGCAGGACCTGGCGAAAAGCGGCATGACCATGGTGGTGGTGACGCACGAGATGGGCTTCGCCCGCGAAGTGGCGCACCGCGTGGTTTTCATGGACCACGGCGTGGTGCTGGAACAGGCAAAACCGGAGGAGTTCTTCCGCAACCCGCAGCACGACCGCGCCAAGCAGTTCCTGAAGCAGCTCCTGTCGCCCATGCATTAAGCCCGTGCCGGGTGCACGGCGGGTCGGGAGCGCTGCCGCTCCCCCACGAACTACCTTCCGGTGAATTTTCCTGCCGGCGCCGTCCGCGATGACGGCACCGGACAGCGCTTCGGCTACCAACCGATAGAGAGGCTCCTGTGCTCAAGTATCATTTTGATTGGTCCATCATCACCTCAGGCAAATATTTCGACTGGCTCGTCTCCGGCGTCAAGATCACCCTGGAGCTCTCGGTCGTCGGCATCATCGGTGCCTTCATCCTGGGGCTCATCATCGCCGTCTTGAAGATGAGCCATTACCGTCCGCTGCGCTGGCTCGCCTCCGCCTACCTGGAGTTTTTCCGGAACACGCCGCTTTTGATCCAGATTTTTTTCTGGTACTTCGGCTCCTACAAGATACTCCCGACCGCGGTGAACGATTGGCTCAACAACACCAACTTCGAGTTCGCCGCCGCCGCGATCGCACTTACCATCTACACCTCCGCCTTTATCGCCGAGGATATCCGTTCCGGGATTCTGTCCATCCCGAAGGAGCAGATGGAAGCGGCTCGCAGCGCAGGGTTCTCCTACCTTCGCTCGATGCAGTACATCATCCTGCCGCAGGCGGTGCGCATCACCGTGCCGCCCTTGGTGAACCAGTTCCTGAACCTGGCCAAGAACTCCTCGCTCGCCATGACCATCGGCGTCATGGAGCTCACCTACCAGGCGCGCCAGGTGGAGAGCTACTCGTTCAAGGGCTTTGAGGCCTTCACCGCGGCGACCGTGGTCTACCTGGTCCTCTCGGTCAGCATCACCGCGCTCGTGGATGTCTACAACAAGAAGGTGCTGAACCCGCACCGGGCGTAGGGGCGGGGGAGGTACACAGAACCAAGGAATTTCGCCTCAAGCGAATGGAGAACCTAAATGGACGGAATGCTTGATTTCCATGTAATCGTCGACAACTTCACCTATTTCATGATCGGCCGCTATCCCAACGGACCGCTGGGCGGACTCGGGCTCACCATGTACCTCGCGGTGGTCTCCTGCATCCTCTCGTTCTTCGGCGGGCTGATCCTCGGGCTTTTGAGCCTTTCTCGCTTCGCCGTCATCCGCTATCCGGTGAACCTGTTCATCAACACGGTGCGCGGCCTGCCGCTGCTCATGGTGATCTTCTGGATGTACTTCCTGCTCCCGGCCCTGCTCGGCAAGACGGTGCCCGAGAGCCAGACCGTCATCATGGGGCTCACCCTGTTCACCTCGGCGTACATGTCGCAGATCGTGCGCGCCGGGATCGAGGGGATTCCCAAGGGGCAGGTCGAGGCGGCCATCTCCACCGGCCTCAAAGGGTGGCAGGCGATGCTCTACATCGTGCTGCCGCAGGGGATGAGGAACATGATCCCATCGTTTGTGAACCAGTTCGTGTCGCTCATCAAGGACACCTCGCTCGCCTTCATCGTCGGCGTCTCCGAACTGACCCACGTAGGAACCCAGATCAACAACCGGACCATGTCCTACCCGACCGAGATATTCATCTTCATCGCGGGGGTGTACTTCGTCCTTTGCTTCACCTTCACCTCGTGGTCCCGTTGGCTTGAGCAACGCTTGTCCTGGCGCAAGGCGATCTAGCGGTCACAGCGTCGTTTTCCTCCAGTTCCCTACCCTTGAGTATTACGGGGCTGTCCCATGCTGGAGCGTGGGTGATTACCGGCCTCCCTTTTCGAGACATGACTGACATCGCTCCCACCTTCCTGCGTGGGAGCGATGTCAGGGTCCCCTTCGCGCCTACTCCTACGTAGTGTTGCCGAGTTTCTTGCCCCTTTGCCTCTCATTTGCCTACCTGGCAGCTCGCTTCAGAGAATCCCTTAGGAAAAGTCGTTGACCCAGTAGCGAGAAAAGTATAGAACATCATTCGTTTAACCTTGGCTTTTTCGCTCTCCTTAGGTAGATTGCTCCGGTATTGCCTGTAGTGCAGCGTTTTGTTCCCGTACAAACAACGTTGTTTCAAAGGACCATCCATGGCGAAGAACAATCTGCGGTTCGGCTACAATTTCATTCGACTTTCCCTCCTCGGTGGAGCCATCCTCGCGTTGGTCGGTGCGCTCTGCGCCTATCAGGTCGTCTCGGCCGGCGCCGCGGCTTCTGCGACGCATGGTTACGCCGCCGCCGCCCTCTGGATACTGATCCTTGAGTCCGTGATCTTCGTCTCGGTGCTCGCGGTCCTGGCGGCCCGCAACCTGGCCAAGCGGGTGAAAGTTCTCTCAAGCGCACTGGACCGGGGAGCCGAAGGCGATCTCACTTGTCGTCTCGACGTCTCCTCGGACGAAGAGTTCGGCAAGCTGCACAACAACTTCAACGCCATGATGGAACAGCTGGGCGGCGTGGTGAGCCGGGTGTCCCAGTCGATTGCCGAGCTGCAGAAAATCGCCTCCGACATCGACGAGGTTTCAAAGCAGGGGCTCAGGTCTGCGGAACTCCAATCGGACGGTGTCGCCGACGCCTCCTATGCGGTCGTTGAGATCGATCGCTCGGTGCACCAGGTGGCACAGTGGGTGGAGGATCTCTCCGCCTCCGCGACCGACAACGCCTCCGCCATCCTGCAGATGTCCACCAGCATCGAGGAGGTGAACCAGCACGTCGACACGCTCTCCCAGGCGGTAGAAGAGGTGAGTTCTTCGATCATCCAGATGACGGCCGCAGAAAAACAGATCGGCGCCAGCGCCCAGAGCCTTATGAGCGAATCGAGCTCCGCCTCGTCGCTGGTCGCGGAGCTGGATGTATCCATCAGGCAGGTGGGAGAAAACGCCTTGCAGGCGGCCACCATTTCAGAGATGGTGCGGCAGGACGCGCAAACTGGTCGTGAAGCGGTGGAGGCGACCATCTCGGGCATCAACGAGATCAGGCGCTCTTCGCGCTCGACAGTGGAGGCGATGGAAAACCTCTCGGTGCGCGCCGCCGATATCGGCAAGATCCTTTTGGTCATCGACGAGGTTGCCGACCAGACCAACCTGCTCGCCCTGAACGCCTCGATCATCGCGGCCCAGGCGGGGGAGCATGGCAAGGGGTTCGCCGTCGTGGCGCACGAGATCAAGGAACTGGCCCGGCGCACCAGCAGCTCTACCCGCGAGATCGCCGAGATCATCGACGGAGTGCAGGATGAGACCACCAGCGTGGTTACCGCGATCAAGCGCTCCGAGGAGCGCATCGCCGAGGGAGAACTGTTATCGAAGCGCTCCGGCGAGGCGCTGCAGAAGATCGTGGACGGGGTGCAGCAATCGACCCCGCGGGTGAACGAGATCGCGGGCACCACCGAAGAACAGGCGCGGCTCAGCGAAAAGATGAGTCAGGCGATGGGCCGGGTGGCGGAGATGGTTGGGCAGATCGTGCGGGCGACCCGCGAGCAGGGCAGGGGGAGCGAGCAGATCATCTCGGCGGTGGAGCGGATGAAGGAGTTCACCGCCCAGGTGCGCAGCACGACGCGGGCCCAGAACGACTCCAGTAACCACATCGTCCACGCCACCGAGGACATCACGACCATGATCGGCAACGTCCGGAAGGCGTGCGAGGAGGAGGCGGAGAGCAGCAAGATGATCGTGCGGGCCATGGAGAACATCCAGGAGTCGTCGCTCTCCACCGTGGAGGCCAGCCGGGTGATGGATGGCGCGGTCGCCGGGCTCGCCGACCAGGTGAAACTGCTGCAGCAGAAGATGGCGGGGCTGAACGTTTAAGTGCAGTGTTGAACCGCAAAGGCGCAAAGGGCGCGAAGAAAACCAAGAGAACCGGACCAAGACAACGGAGAAAATCAGACTCACTGAACCGCGACTACGGACTCCAACCTAAAGAATGAAAGACGAAAACCGGAATGACCAGGGAGAGACGAGTGCGCAGCTGACAATAGCCGGCAGCGCGCTTCGAGCCTCCCTCAGGGTTTCCGGTTTTTCTTTGCCCGGCCGTTTTCCTGTCGTGTTTTTCTTAGCGCCCTTTGCGTCTTTGCGGTTCCAATTGCTGTTGGTTCCGATTGCCGTTGATCAGGTCTCTATCCTGAACTGGGCGCCTTCGCCGGTGTTCCGTACCGTCAGCGACCCGCGCATGTTCCTTTCGATGATGGTCTTGGACATGTAGAGACCGATGCCGGTCCCCTGCAGCCCCTTGGTGGAGAAGTAGGGATCGAAGATGCTGTCGACGATCTCTTCGGGCACGCCGCCTGCGTTGTCGGTGATGGTCACCACGGCGTGTCCTCCCTCGGCGGCCACCTTGATCCAGATGATCGGTGTCTCGGTCGGCTTGGTGTCGAAGGCGTCGCGGGCGTTGACCAGGATGTTGAGCAGGACCTGCGCATACTCGTTGGGGTACCCGTTGGCCGTAAGCTCGCCCCGGCAGTCGAACCGGACCTCGATGTGCCGCTCGGACAGGCTGTCCTTCACCAGCTCCAGAGCCTTCACCACGGCCCGATCCACTCGAAACTGGGCCATCTCCTTGTCGGGACTGAAGAAATCCCGGAAGTCGTCGATGGTGCGCGACATGTGCTTGATGAGCGCCATCGACTTGTGCACGCCGGTATCCAGCACATCCTTGTTGAACTCCCCCATCTGGTACAAAAGCGGCAACTGCTGGACGGTGAGTGCCAGCGCGTTGAGCGGCTGGCGCCACTGGTGGGCTATGTTGCCGATCATCTCGCCCATGGCAGCCTGGCGGCTTTGCTGAGCCAGCATCCTTTCCTTTTCCCGCAGTTGTTCCACGATAAGCAGGCGCTCGTCGGTCTGCACCTTAAGCTCGTTGAGAGCGCGGGAAAGCTCCCGGGTCCGTTCCTCCACCCTGAGTTCCAGTTCGGAGTAGGCGGCCTGCAGCGCCTTTTCGGACTCTCTGCGTCTGGTGATGTTGCGCACTACGCTGAGAATGGTCCGCACGCCGCCGATGGTCGCGCCCTGTGCGCTCACCTCGACCGGAAGGGTGCTGCCGTCCTTGCGACGGTGCATGGTCTCGAAGAGAACGCCCCCGGCATCGGCCTGGTCCAGTTGCCGGGCAGCCAGTTCCGAGCTGCCGTCGACGCGCAGATCCTCGATGTACAGGTTGAGCATTTCGTCGAGGGTGTAGCCGTAGGTTTTCAGTGCCGCCGAGTTTGCTTCAAGGACGCGCCCGTCGCCGCGCCTGAGAAAGAGGATGATGTCGCGGCTGTTGCTGGCAAGGAGCTCGTAGCGCAGCAGGACTGCGCGGCTTTGCGCCAGGTCGGCTGCATGCTGTCTGAGCAGCGTCTGGGACTGGACCAGTCGCTGGGTCGACCCTTTGATGAGCCAGTACAAAAGAAGCGAGGTGACCAGGACGTAGCCCCACCCCTTCAACTGGGAGGCCCAGAGCACGGCGTGCGGGTCCTTGAAGAGCGATACCACGAGATTATCGGAGAAAAGGATCCAGAGACAGCCGAGAACGGCGTAGAGTAGGACGATCTTTTCGGGCGTGCGTCGTTCAGCCATCACTCCCCCTAAAGGGTTGGCGCCGCGGGATCTGGGCACGGGACATCGACGTCATGGCGCGGATGCCCCGGAGACCGGAAGGGAGATTTCCGCGATGCTGCGAAACATGGTGCCGCCGCTTCTTTGGATGAAATGGAGCACCTGCAGGTTCACCGGCACCCCGACGAAGTCCCCGGAATCGCGCAGGTCGGTGCGTAGCCCGTAGCAGGTCTTCCCTAAGGCGGAAGCAAAGCCCACCTCGGCCGCGGTCCCGGAGTCCACCTCGGCCCCGTCCAAGACGGCGAGGAGGGCGTCGGCCCAGCGGATGCCGTCTTCGTTGGCAGCGCCGATTTTCCCGGCAATCTCCCTGAAGGCCGTGACCCGTGCAGCATGGTCGCTCTCCTGGAAGGCACGACCGATGGCAGGTTCGAACTGCTTCTGCGCCCAAGGGTCGAAAACTTCCACCCCCTGGGTTGCCAGCTGCGCCTTGATGCGATCGAGGTAAACGCCGTTTTCAGGGGAGAAGCCCAGCGGCGAAGCGAGGTACAGCTTTATCATCGTTACTCCAAGGAATCTGTTGGAGGTTTCAGGTAAATTGCTGGAATCGACGACTAATGAACAAACAGATTCTCCTATTAAAAGGAGCTCTGTCAAGCCGAATCGATAAGGAGGCTTCTTTTGTTCCCGATCAGTAACAAATGCGAGACCAGGTGTTTCCGGAATAGTCGGTCGTATGCGGAGAGCAATGCCTGATGAAGCTGTCCGAGAGGCCTGATTCCAAAAGAATCGACGCGACTGTGACTGTCGACCTGGGTGATCTTCGGCGTATGAAAGCTTGCCGAACAGTCAGGGGCGTTGACTGAGACAGTGCAAGGTGCCATAGTGTCTCCGCGTCGAGCGCGACGAAGACGGTCCGAAGCACGTTTTCACTCGGCCCCGACCGGACGATGGAGTAAACTGGGGGAGCAAGGAAGCCCGTCCTGGAGGTACAACGTGAAGCCTGAAATAGTGTCCATACGCTACCGCATCCCGCTCAATGACGCGCAGGTGAAAAAGCTCCGGCGCACCTGGCCCAACGGCGATGCCTTTTACCCGTACGAGAAGATGGAGCGCTTCCTGGCTCCCCTTCAGGTCGAGGATCTCAACTGGCACCACTATTCCGGACCGTACCTCTACTTCACCGTCTATGGCGACGATATCGAAGGCACCCTGGCCGATGCCCTGAAGGTCTTCGAGGCGAAGCTTGGCGCCCTGTAACCTGCGGCAGGTTCCCCTTTTGCGCCCGATCGTTTATACTGCGTCATGGGGATTTACCTGACCTCGCTCTTCCCTCCTTGGGGCGAGGTCTTTTTTGTGACCGGATTGTCCGCGGTTGCCGTCTCCGGCGCCGCCGGACCGTGAGGGCGTATGGCACCACTACTCAAGACCCTGGTTGTATCGCTTATGCTGTCGATGCTCACCGCCGCCGCGCATGCCCAGGGCGGCATGGCCCAGCAGATGCTGGCGGAAACGAACCTGGCGCGAACCGCTCCGCAGCGCTACGTCGGTTACCTGCGCGACTTGCGCCGCACCTTTGTAGGGAAGGGCTACCTGCTTCCGGGATCGACCGAAATGGTGCTCACCACCGAGGGGGTGGCGGCCCTGGACGAGGCGATCGGTTTCCTGCAGAGGCAGAAGCCGTTGGCGCCGCTTGCCGCTTCGCAGGGGCTTTCCGAAAGCGCGGCGGACTTGGTGCGGGACGAGGGACCAAGCGGCGAGGTGGGACACACCGGGCGCAAAAGCGGCGACATGAGGCAGCGGATCGAACGGCACGGAACCTGGCAGGGAAGTATCGCAGAGAACGTTGGCTACGGACCGAATACCGCGCGGCTCATGGTGCTGCAACTCATCATCGACGACGGCGTGCCCGGGCGGGGACACCGCAAGAACATCTTTACTCCGGGATTCCGGGTGGCGGGTGCTGCCTGCGGACCACATGCGGTCTTCAGGAACATGTGCGCGATGGAGTTCGCCGTCGGGTATAAGGATGGTCGCCGGAACCCCTGAACAACCAACAGGTTAAGGTTAGGAACGCGCCCCAAGGCCCAGCGCCACCGAAAAGCTGATCAGACACCCAAATTGGAAAACAGAGCATCGCGGAGGGGCACGGAGGAAATCAATAACAGTCTGGAAGGATGAAACCGTACTGCCGATGTTGGTTTTCCTCTCAGGTTTCCCTCGCCTTTGCCTTTCCTCTGTGTCCTCTGTGGTAAATGCCTCGGCTTTGCTTGGTTTTTCCTTGACTCTGCAGGCACCACCATCTATAGACTTTCTTTACTGAACTTCAACCTCTCTCCGCCCCTTTGGGCATTGGCGAACCATGTACTGGGAATATTTTGGCTTCAAAGAGCCTCCGTTCGCACTGACTCCGAATCCCGCATTTCTCTTCCTTAGTTCTCCGCACCAGGAGGCCTTCGCGCACCTGCTTTTCGCCATCGAAAGCCGCGCCGGCTTCATCGAGCTTTCCGGCGAGGTGGGAACCGGCAAGACCACCATCATCCGCACGCTCTTAAACCAGCTGGAACGCGAGACGCACCGGACCGCGCTCATCTTCAACCCGACGCTTTCCCCCCTGGGGCTCTTCAGAGAGATCAACGCCGAGTTCGGCCTGCCGTCCGCCAGCTCCGACCTGCGGGAACTCCACCAGGGACTCAACGCCTTTCTCCTCGAGGAGAACCGGGCCGGCAACACGGTGGTGCTGGTCATCGACGAGGCGCAGAACCTTTCCATCGAGGTGCTGGAGCAGCTCAGGCTGATTTCCAACCTGGAGACGGACCGCTCGAAGTTGATCCAGATCGTCCTCGTGGGACAGCCCGAACTGAGGACGCTTTTGGCGCGCCCCGAGCTGCGCCAGCTGAACCAGCGCATCACAGTGCGCTACCATCTGAAACCGATGGAACTCGCCGACACTTGCGACTACATCCGGCACCGGATCCGGTTTGCCGCCGGCGGGAGCGAGCCGCTCGGCTTTTCTTCCGGAGCCGCCCGAAAGATCTTCGGCTTTTCCGGGGGCCTCCCGCGCCTGGTGAACGTGGCCTGCGACCGGGCGCTGCTCCTTGCCTACACCCGCGAGACCCGCGAGGTCTCACCTGCCATGGCGTCCGCCTGCATCGCCGAGCTGCGCAGGGAAGATCCGCAACGCTGGTACGGCCCCTGGACCAAAGCCGCGGCGGCACTTTCGGTGCTGGCCGTCCTCTTTGGTGCCACATGGTGGGCACTGCGGGAGCGGGATGCTGCGCAGACCTTGAAGGCGGTACGGCCGACTCTAGTGGCGACAAACGCCGCGGCGAAGGAGGCAGCCTCCGAAGTGAAGCCGACAACGGCCGCGAGCCGCGCGCCGTTAGACCCGACTGCGGCAACTGTGGCAACTCAGGCGCCGGGGAAGGTCTTCTCGCGAGAGACTGCCTTGCAGGATTTGGCCGCGGTCTCCGAGGCGGACAACCTGCGCACGGCGGTCAACGCCGTGTTGGGTGCCTGGCGCACCCAGCCCTTCACCACGGAACGGCTCCAAGGGACCAACGCGGCTGTGCTGGCACGGTTGCGCGGGATGACGGCGACCCGGATCGAGGGGAACCTGGATGCGATCAGTCGAATGGATGTCCCCGCACTGCTGCAGGTGACAGTTCCGGGCGCCGGGAAACGCCTGGTGGCGCTCACCGCCGTGGGACCGGACCAGGTCAAGGTGGAACCGGCCCTCGCGGGGCGCAGCACCTTGAACCGGGCGGAACTGGCGCAGGTCTGGGGTGGCGGGGCGATCTTAATCTGGAAGGATTTCCACGGCATAGGGAACCGGTCCAAGCCGGCGGAGCAGACTGCCGGGGTGAAGCTGTTGCAGGGACTCCTGCAGGGTGCCGGCTGCTTTAGCGGACCGGCCAACGGGATGCTCGGGCCGAAGACCGTGCGGGCGGTCTCCGAATTCCAGCGCCGGGAGGGCCTTGCCGTGGACGGCAAGGCGAAGGGGCTCACCCTGCTCATGCTGTACCGCCGCGCCGGAGGCTTTTTCCCGCCGACGCTCCAACAGGAAGTAAAGGGGAGTGCCGGGGCGGTGGAACGAAGCGGCGGAACTGCCGGTAAAGGGGGCGCCTGAGATGAGCCTGATACTCGATGCCTTGAGAAAAATGGAGCAAGACCGCAACAGCCGGCGCGGTTCCGCACAAGACCTTAGGCCGGAGGTGCTCCGTTATCGCCGCGCGCCCGGGCCGCAGCGCAGCCTGCCCGTGCTCCCCATTGTCGCCGGCGCGGTGCTTGTGGCCTGCGGCATCGGCGCCGGGTTCCTGGTGCGGGGGCACCGCAGCGTAATCCTTGCCGACCAGGCCACCAGTGCTCCGGCTGCCCTGGTGGAACAGGCGCCCGCCAGCAATCCCACCCCGGTAGCGGCAGCTCCCGCTCCAGCTCTAGCCGCCCCCGTGGCGCCCGCAGCCCCCGAACTGCCTCGCGCACCGGTTGCCGTGGCGGCGCCCGCAAAGCCGGAACCGTCCGCGGCTCCCAACCAGCCACAGGTGACGGCGAAGATTCCCTCTAAAACCGTGCGCCCGACGAAGCCCGCACGCCGGGAGGTGGAGCCCGCCCAGGCGGTGCAGCAGCCGATTGCGGCCAGCAGTGGCGATATCGCCCTCTCCGGCATCGCCTGGCAGGACGAGCGCAACATGAGAAGGGCGGTGCTCAATGGCAGCCTGGTGGGAGAAGGTGCCTTGGTGGCCGGTGCCCGCGTAGTGGAAATCAGGGAGGACCGTGTCAGGTTCTCGCGTAACGGCCAACTCTTCGAGGCCGTGCTTTCCGGGAGCCGCTGAATCCCATCCAGCGCCCACTAACCGCTTAAAGGCATCCCGCAGTTCCAAACAAAAAAGCCCCCGGCTCTGTCTATCAGACGCCGGGGGCTTTCCTTTTTTCAACGTATGGTTTTAGCGGCTAGGCTAGCGGCCGCACACCTCGTCGAACGACTCCTCCAAAATGGCAAGCCCGCGCTCCAACTGCTCGTCGGTGATCACCAGCGGCATCAGGAAACGCACCACGTTGCCGAACGACCCACAGGACAGGATCACCAATCCCTTGTCGAAGCAGAGCTGGGTGAGCTTTTTGGCCAGGTCGCCGGCCGGAGCCTTGGTGTGACGGTCGTGCACCAGTTCGAGCGCCAGCATGGGGCCCTTGCCGCGCACCTCGCCGATGATCTCGTACTTCTCCTGCATCGCCTGGAATCGCGTCTGCAGCTTGGTGCCGAGCGCCTCGGCCTTGTCGAGCAGCCCGTCCTCGAGGAAGATCTTCAACACCGCAAGTGCCGCGCTCAGTGCCAGCGGGTTACCGCCGTAGGTGCCTCCCAGTCCGCCCGGATGCGGAACGCCCATGACGTCGGCGCGGCCGGTAACGGCGCTCAGCGGCATGCCACCGGCCAAGCTCTTGGCGGTGGTGATCAGGTCTGGCTTGATCCCCCAATGGTCGATGGCGAAGAGCTTGCCGGTCCTTCCCATACCGCTTTGAATCTCGTCGATGATGAGCAGGGTGCCGTACTTCTGGCAGATGGCGTGGAGCTTGGCGAAGTATTCCTTGGGCGGGGTGACGAAACCGCCTTCCCCCTGGATCGGCTCGACGATGACGGCTGCGGTCTGCTCGGCCGCCACGTACCCGGTGAAGAACTCTTCGAGCTTGTCGGCGCAGGCGCAGCCGCAGGCGGGGTAGCTCGCCCCGTAGGGGCAACGGTAGCAGTAGGCCGACGGGATACGGTAGGTTTCCGGTGCGTACGGGCCGAAGCCCAGCTTGTACGGCTTCACCTTGCTGGTGAGCGACATGGTCAGCAGGGTGCGGCCGTGGAAGCCGTTCTCCATGGAGATTACGGCGTTACGCTTGGTGGCGTGGCGGGCGATCTTCACCGCGTTCTCGACGGCCTCGGCGCCCGAGTTGGCGAACATGGTCTGCTTGGCGAAGTCACCGGGAGAGAGTTCGTTGAGCCGGGCGGCCAGTTCTATGTAGGCCTCGTAGGGTGCCACGTGGAAGCAGGTGTGAATGAACTTCTCGGCCTGCTCCTTGATTGCCGCCACCACCTTGGGATGGCAGTGGCCGACGTTGTTCACGCCGATGCCGCCGGCGAAGTCGATCAGCTCGCGTCCGTCCACATCGGTCATGATGGCGCCCTGGGCCCTGGCGATGAACGCGGGGTTGAGAAGCGATACCCCGGCCGGTACATGCTTGTTGCGTAGTTCCATCAGTTGCTCGTTGCGTGAGGTCATGATGCGCTGCTCCTTTACCTTCTGGGTATGTTAGTAGGGGCCTTCACGGGGAAGGCTCCTGTGCAGGGTTTGCCTCGTGGCACGACAGGCGGTAGCCGTCCTTGCAAGCGAGCTACACTACAAAGTCCATACCAAGGGAGCCTTGGCAACGGCTCGACCGGCGGCCGGTTTTCGCTGCAGGGACCGCTAAGGTCCCTATTTCTCGACGGATCGTGTGCCGGTGAGAAATTTTTCAGACCCCTTTCCCCTGGTGTTTCCCTGCAGGGCGGCCATCGTGTCGTCACCTGGCGGGCTTCACCTGCACCCATCCCCACGCACGCCCTTCCCTTAAAGGAATAACGGCGTCTTCCGGTTCTTACTAATACCCGTACATAGTGCGCCTGATGTCAGTCACCGTGCGACTTGGCTTCTGTCTTGCGGTGAGTTGGCAGGGACTGCGGACGGGCTCTGCCAGCAGTACAACGCCTTGTGACAGTGCCGGCTTCTGCCTGAGAGAGTGAAGCCGGCCAAACGATCGATTGCAACCGATGATTTATTTAGGGTTGCATAATCGATTCAATTTTGCATAATGCGGTCAGGGCGGCTTCCATTGCATCGGCCGACGGGCAGGTGATCTGCCGGTTTTCCCGGTGTCGGAGATCGGGTCGGCGCTTGAGGCCAGAAGAGGTATGAGGGGGTAACTTCGCGTGATAACAACGATTAATCCCGCTGAAATGCTCGGCTTGTCGCCCAGCGGCGATCCGCTGCGCTCGGAGGATTTCTACCAGGCGCTGGTGAACGCGATGGAGGTCGGCATCCTCGCGGTGAATACCTCGGGGATGATCATCCTTGCCAACCGGGTCGCCCGAGACAGCCTCGGGGTCTGCCAGGGGGTGCATCTGAACGACGTGCTGCCCGAGCTCTGGCCCAAGGTGGCGCAGCGGCTCTTGGGGCGCTCGCGCAACGTGGAGATCTCGGTGCGCGGCACCGACACGAACTTCCTGGTCCGGGTAAGCCCGATGCTTTTGGACCAGGAGCAGGTCGGCGCGGTCTGCGTCTTCGTCGAGAGCACCGAACTGGAGAACATGGCGAAACAGATGGAGTTTTTCCAGGGGCTTACCCGCGAGCTGGACACCATCATCGACTCCTCCTCGGACGGGCTCTGGATCTGCGATTCCGCGGCCAACGTGATCCGCATCAATCCCGCCTCGGAGCGCATCAACAACATTCAGGCCGCCGACGTGGTGGGGCGCAACATGCGCGATCTGGTGAACGCGCGGGTCTTCGACCGCTCGGCGACCCTGGAGGTGCTGAGGACCGGGGCACGGGTGAACCTCCTGCAGCAGCGCGAGGGACGCAAATTGATCACCACCGGGACCCCGGTCTTCGACGCCAACAGCCGCATCACCCGGGTCGTGGTAAGCGAGCGGGATATCACGGAAATCGACAATCTGCAGCGCGACCTGGAGGACCAGGAGGCGATCAAGGACCAGTTCCGCAACCAGATGCTCGAGATGCAGCAGGAGCAGCAGCTGGAGAACCAGCAGATCGTCGCGCGCAGCCCCTCGATGTTGAAGGCGCTGCGCCAGGCGCTCAAGGTGAGCAAGGTGGAGTCGACCGTCCTGATATTGGGGGCTTCCGGGGTGGGGAAGGGGCTCTTCGCCGACCTGATCCACAAGAACTCGGAGCGCTTCGACAAGCCGCTTATCAAGATCAACTGCGGCGCCATCCCCGAGTCCCTCATCGAATCGGAGCTCTTCGGCTACGACAAGGGGGCCTTCACCGGCGCCCAAACCAGCGGAAAACCGGGCTATTTCGAGCTCGCCGACGGCGGCATCCTGTTCCTCGACGAGATCGCCGAACTGCCGCTTCCCTCGCAGGTAAAGCTGTTGCGCTTCATGGAGGACGGCACCATCATGCGCCTGGGCAGTACCCGTTCCCGCGAGGTCAAGGTGCGCATCCTGGCGGCAACCCACCGGAATCTCGAACAGATGGTCGAGGAAGGGAAGTTCCGGCTCGACCTTTACTACCGCCTCAAGGTGATCCCCATCCACGTGCCGTCCCTGAAGGAGCGCAAGGAGTGCCTGCTGCCGCTCATCCTGCACTACATCGACTGGTACGCCAAAAAGCACAAGACGCGCAAGCGGCTGTCCCGTGCGGCCTGCGACACGCTCCTGGCCTACGCATTCCCCGGCAATGTCAGGGAGTTGATGAACCTCTGCGAGCGGCTGGTGGTGATGACCGAGACCGAGCTGATCAGCCTGCAGGACCTTCCTTCCGACGTGGCCAAGGGGGACACCACCGAGGGGGTGGTGCCGGTGCAGTGGCCCGAGAGCATCACGCTGCCTCAGGTGGTGGAGAGCACCGAGCGAGCCCTCCTGGCCCACGCGCTGAAACTGCATGCAAACCAGGGAGATATGGCCGCGGCGCTCGGGGTGAGCCAGCCGACCATCGCCCGCAAGCTGAAGCGTTATGGACTTTCCTGAAGGGCGCCGGCTCATGGTGCGCTGCTTGGGCTTACGGCTGGCCTGCGTGGCACCTCCCTCACCCGGCTTTCGGCCACCCTCTCCCGGAGGACGAGGGACTGTCGGGGGAGTGGACGGGGGGAGGGGACCTTGAGCTGGCGGGATGGGCTCGGGTTATTCAGATGTGAATAATCTTCAGGCAGCGGAACCCCAGTTTCGGTAATGCCGAGGCAAGCGGATGCTCAGCCGGATGCAAGCTCCCTGTCGGTTCAGCGGCCGGTTAACGGCAGGTTGCGGGTACCTGCCTAAGCAACCTCCCCATGACGGGACTCTTTTTCAAAACTGGGTTTCATTTGGCATGCTTTCTGCTCTATACGACCTGCCAGCGCCGTTTTGGCTTTGGCAGGTCATCACCGCTTCAGGTTATTACGCAAGCTGCCCGACAACCGGCGCAGACCGGGAGCAGAGAACGACCTTGGATGTCTTTACAATGTTTCTGTCGTTGGTAACCCCACTTTGCCACATCACAACAAAGGAGGTAGCACAATGAAACTTGGATTCGTCAGGGTACTGATGCTGCTGGTCGCCCTATGCGTGGCCACCCCGCTCTACGCCGAGCAGAGGAACTTCTTCAAGATCGGCGTCATCACCGAACTGTCCGGGGACCTGGTCACCGGCGGCAACATCACCAAGCGCGGGTACGATCTCTGGGCCCAGGAAGTGAACGCCAAGGGCGGGATCGACATCAAGGGCAAGAAGTACCCCGTGAAGCTGGTCTACGCCGACGCCCAGTCCAACCCCGCAGCGGGTGCGGCGGCCGCCGAGCGGCTGATTACCCAGGAGAAGGTCGACTTCATCCTGGGACCCTACTCCTCGGGCGTAACCCTTGCCGTGGCCCCGGTGGTGGACAAGTACAAGGTCCCCATGATCACCGGCTCCGCAGAAAGCCCACTCATCTGGAGAAACAAGTTCAAGTACACCTTTGGGACCATCCCTCCCATCAACTTCACCGGCGCTACCTCCATCAAGACCCTGACCGCGCTGAAGCCCGCTCCCAAGACCATCGCCATCATCGGCTCCAACGACGCCTTCTCCAAGGCGACCGCCGAAGCCTACAAGTCCGCAGCCGAGGCCGCCAAGCTGAAGGTGCTCAAGTACAGCATCGTCCCCTCCGGCCAGGACATGACCCCGCTGCTCTCCGCGGTGCGTAGCATGAAGCCCGACATCATCGCTTTCGGCGGCCACGACGAGGAGCACGTGAAGTTCGTCAAGGCGCTGCGCCAGATCGGCTACACCCCGAAAGCCCTGCTCATGCATTGCGGCATCACCGACAAGGCCTTCACCGACGCGGTCGGCAAGGACGGCGAGCAGATCTTCGGCACCACCTGCTGGACCGGCACCGCCAAGACCAAGAGCAAGATCCTCTGGCCCACCGCCGCAGCCTATGCCGCAGCATCCCAGAAGGCCTACCAGAACCCGGGCGACTACACCCAGGGCGGCTGCTCCGCCGCGGGCATCGCCTTCCAGGTTGCCCTGCAGAAGATCGGCGCCAAGCCGGGCATGGACGAGGCGATGCGCAACAAGCTGGTCAAGGCGATCGAGGAGATCGATGTGCAGACCTTCTACGGCCGCGTCAAGTTCGCCACCTCCGGCGAGTACTTCCACGCCAACGTCGGTCTCGATCCGCTCACCATCCAGATCCAGAGCGGCAAGATCATGACCGTCGGTCCCAAGGCCTCCGTCGAGGCCGCCGCACAGTACCCGATGAAGGACTGGAAGAGCCGCTAAGCGCTGGGAACGCCTGCCGCTCCCTCCAGTCCACTCCTCCCTCCCCTTCACGGGGGAGGGCAGGGGTGGGGGAAAGGGCCTTCCGACCGGGGAGGGGGCTTTCGGAACAGATTGCCGCAACGAGCCGCACCCGATACTTTTTGCCACACGTAACGCTGGAGGACTTGCTTTATGGAACTGCTGCCACAAGCCCTAACCGACGGGATACTGCTGGGCGGGATCTACATAACCATCGCCATCGCATTCTCGCTCACCTACGGGGTCATGCACGTCATCGACTTCGCCGTCGGCGAATGGATCATGTTCGGGGCCTTCACCGGCTTTTACCTGAACAAATGGACCGGGTTGGATCCCTTTCTCTTTCTGCCGGTCATCTTCGTCCTCTACTTCGGGATCGGCTACGCAATCCAACCGGTGATCCACCGGGTACTCTCCGGCACCAAGGGGAACCCGTTCCTGATGGGCCTGGTATTCACCTTCGGCCTCGCCATCATGTTCCGGGGACTCGCGCTCACCGTGTTCGGCTTCTACTCCAACTCGATCCCCTCCATGTTCTCCGAGGGGTCCTTCAACCTGGACCAGCTGGGCATCACGGTGACCATCCCCGCGGTGCGCCTGGTCGGCCTGTGCTATGCGCTCGCCATCACGGCGATCCTGCACTACCTTTTGAAAAAGACCAACTTCGGCCTGGGGGTCAGGGCGCTGGCCCAGCACAAGGACGCCGCCGGCCTCATGGGGGTGAACAGCAAGCGGACCGGCTCCTACGTGTACGGCATCTACGTCGGCATCTCGGCGATGACCGGGGTGTTGCTCGGCTGCATCCTCTCCATCGGTGCCCAGATGGGCAACGAGTACACCATCTTCGCCTTCTTCGTCGTGGTTCTGGCCGGCATGGGATACCTGGCCGGGGTGCCCTGGGCGGCGCTGCTGCTCGGCATGGTGCAGTCGATCTTCATGATCTACTTCAACCCGAGCCACACGCTCCTGGCCGTCTTCGTCATCCTGTACGTAATCCTGTTGATTTCGCCGCGCGGTCTGTTCGGCAAGGGGGTCTGACATGAAAACCACCACCGGCCGCGGCCCCGCATTCCTGGCGTTCCTCGCAGTCGCCCTCTTGGTCCTCCCCCTGGTTATGCACGACACCTTCGTGTTGCGCGTGCTCACCGAGGGGATCATGTGGGTCGGGCTGGCCATCGCCTTCGACGTGATCGCAGGCTACACCGGCTACCTGAACTTCGGTCACGGCGCTTTCTTCGGCATCGGCGCCTACACCATCGCCGTCTTGATGATGCAGGCGAACCTCCCCTTCGCCCTCGCGCTGCCGGCAGGCGGCCTGGCCGCGGGGATCGTGGCGTTCATCGCGGGGGTCCCGACGCTGAGACTTAAAGGGGCCTACTTCGCCATTGCCACCTGGGCGCTCTCGCGCGCCATCCAGCAGCTGGCCCTGAACCTCGATTTCACCGGCGGGCCGGACGGCATGCGGCTCGAGGCCTTCTTGAACCCGCAGTTCTTCTACTACCTCATGCTGATCACCGTGGGCCTCACCTTCGCGATCCTCTGGTACCTCCTGGAGCGCGCGCCGTTCGGGCTCAAGCTGAAGGCGATCCGCGAGGACGAGGAGGGCGCCAAGGCGCTCGGGCTCAACCCCACCAAACTCAAGATGCAGGCCTTCATCCTGTCGGCGCTCCCCACCGGCATCCTGGGCGGCATCTACGCCTACTGGATCACCTTCATCGATCCCTCCTCGACCCTTGGCGACCTGGTGAGCGACCAGGCGGTGGTCATGGTGGTCTTCGGCGGCATGGGGACCCTGTTCGGACCGGCTCTGGGAGCCGTCTTGATCTTCGCCTTCAAGACCATCTTCTGGGCGTACCTGTCGGACTTCCAGCTCCTCTACCTCATCATTTTGGGCGCGCTGATCGCGATAAGCGTCATCTTCATACCCAACGGCCTCTGGGGCACGCTGGTCCGGCGCAAGGCAGACAGGCCGCGCCCGGAACGCGCCCCGGCCGCCGTCGTGGCTCCGGAAGAAGGGAACTAATCATGGCAGAACCGATACTGAAGGTAGCTTCGCTCACCAAATGCTTCGGCGGCCTCACCGCCGTGGACGACGTGAGCTTCCAGGTCGCCCAAGGCGAGATCGTGGGGCTCATCGGCCCCAACGGCGCCGGCAAGACCACCCTTTTCAACGTGATCAGCGGCTACTACGCCCCCACCAAGGGGAGTGTGGTGTTCCAGGGCGCCGACATCGGCGGCAAGCCCCCTTACCACCTGGCCGGGGTAGGGATCGGGCGGACCTTCCAGGTGGTGAAACCGTTCGCCGGGCTCACCGTTTTGGAGAACGTGGTGATCGCCTCCTTCCTGCGCCACCCAAAGCGCGCCGACGCCGAGCGCCAGGCCTGGCAGGTGCTCGAGACCACCGGGCTCGCCGACCGCGCCCACGTCTCGGCCGCGGGCCTGACCCTCGCCGGCCGCAAGCGCCTGGAGATCAGCAAGGCGCTCGCCCTGGAGCCCAGCTTCCTGCTCCTGGACGAGGTGGTGGCCGGGCTCAACCCGACCGAGGCCGACCGGACCGTCGAACTCATCATGAAGCTCAAGGAGCAGGGGCTCACCATTCTCATCGTCGAGCACATCATGCGTGTTATCATGAACATCTCGGACCGCCTGGTGGTGCTCAACTTCGGCAGGAAGATCGCAGAGGGGACCCCAGCCGAGGTGTGCGGCGACCCGCAGGTCATTCAAGCGTATCTGGGAGAGGCGGCAGCATGAAACTACTCGACGTTCAAGACATTTCGGTCAACTACGGCGACATCCAGGCGCTTTGGAACATCTCGTTCTCGGTCGCCAAGGGGCAGCTGGTGGCGCTCATCGGCGCGAACGGCGCGGGCAAGACCACCACGCTCAAGGCCATGTGCGGCCTGATCCCCACCTCGGGCGGCATGATCCACTACAACGGGAACCAGGTAACCGGCATGCCGGTGCACAAGGTGGTCGACCTGGGCATCACCCTGGTGCCCGAGGGGCGCCAGCTCTTCCCCAAGATGACCGTCGAGGAGAACTTGCTGGTGGGCGCCTACCTGAAGCGGGCCCACGGCAAAAGGGCGGAGACCCTCAAAAGGATCTACTCCATCTTTCCGAGGCTCGAGGAGCGGCGCACGCAGAGCGCGGAGACGCTCTCCGGCGGCGAACAGCAGATGGTTGCCATCGGGCGCGCGCTCATGCAGGATCCCCAGGTGATCATGTTCGACGAGCCGAGCCTGGGGCTGGCGCCCATCATGGTGCAGGAGGTCTTTAGGGTGATCCAGGAACTGCACAAGGAGGGGCTCACCATCTTTCTGGTCGAGCAGAACGTACACCAGACCCTGAAGGTGGCCGACTACTGCTACGTCATGGAGAACGGCCGCATCGTAGGGCAAGGGACCGGCAAGGAGCTCGAGGCGGACCAGTCGATCCGCGAGGCGTACCTCGGTTTTTAACGGTTGAGGCCGGTGCTCCCTCCCCCTAGGCGGGGTTGGGGTGAGACAGGCCCCTTTTCAACGGAAGGGGAGAGCGGAAAAGATCTGGCTGCCGACCAAAGGAGACGACATGAGACGCACCGACAAGGAAATCACCGACAGGACGGCAATCGATCAGATCATCTGGAGTAGCCAGGTCCTAAGGCTCGGGATGTCCAAGAACGAGGTCCCCTATATCGTGCCGCTTTCATTCGGCTACGACGGGAGCGCCTTCTACGTCCATACCGCGCTGACCGGCCGAAAACTGGAGTTCTTCCAGGCGAACCCCGGCGTCTGCTTCGAAGTCGAGCAAGGGGTGACCCTGAGGCCCCATCCGACCGACCCGTGCGAATGGAGCTTCTCCTTTCAGTGCATCGTTGGGTACGGCACGCTGAGCGAACTTGTGGACGTGGTCGAGAAGCAGGAGGCCCTGGTCCAGATCATGCGGCATTACGCCGAGGGGGAGTGGAAATTCCCGCCGGCCGCCCTGGCCGGCATTCGTGTCTGGAAGATAAAGGTAGACAGGATCACCGGGAAACAGTCCAAGGACAATATTTGAGTCTTGAGGTAAAATAGCACGGTTGCGCGGCACCGGGTTTTCTGCCGGCATACTAGGTTCTCTTACTAGGAGCGGCTTTAGCCGCGATTGAGACAGTTAATCGTGGCCTAAAGCCGCTCCTGTAACGTTATCCGGTGTGAGGCGGAAAATTTCAGTCAGTGCACGTGCCAGCGTCCATCGGGACAGCTCAACGCTATATAGACAAACGGAGGTCTCACCCATGTTCAAACTGAAAGACCAGTCTCTTTTCCGCCAGCAGTGCTACATCAACGGCACATGGATGGACGCCCTGGAAGGGGGAACCATCCCGGTCAACAACCCGGCCACCGGTGAAATCATCGGCACCGTGCCGAAGATGGGAACCCAGGAGACGCGTTCGGCGATCCAGGCCGCGGACGCCGCCTTCCCGGCCTGGCGCGCCAAGACCGCCGGCGAGCGCTCGAACCTGCTGCGCCGCTGGTTCGAACTGATCATGGCAAACCAGGAGGACCTGGCCATACTGATGACCGCCGAGCAGGGGAAACCCCTGGCCGAATCGCGCGGCGAGGTGGCCTACGCCGCCTCGTTCATCGAGTGGTTCTCGGAAGAGGGAAAACGGGTCTACGGTGACACCATCCCGACCTTCCAGGCGGGCAAGAGGATCGTGGTCCTGAAGGAGCCGATCGGGGTCTGTGCGGCCATCACCCCCTGGAACTTTCCGGCGGCGATGATCACCCGCAAGGCCGGCCCGGCGCTGGCCGTTGGCTGCACCATGGTGCTCAAGCCCGCCAGCATGACCCCCTATTCGGCGCTGGCGCTGGCCGTTTTGGCCGAGCGCGCCGGCATCCCGGCCGGCGTCTTCAACGTGGTCTGCGGCGCTTCCGGCGCCATCGGCAACGAACTCACCGGCAACCCCATCGTGCGCAAGGTGACCTTCACCGGCTCGACCGAAGTCGGCAAGCTGCTCATGCAGCAGTGCGCGGGCACGGTGAAAAAGGTGGCCATGGAGCTGGGCGGCAACGCTCCCTTCATCGTTTTCGACGACGCCGACCTCGATGAGGCGGTCGAGGGCGCCATCGCCTCCAAGTACCGCAACACCGGCCAGACCTGCGTCTGCACCAACCGCTTCCTGGTCCAGGACGGCGTCTACGACGCCTTCACCAAAAAGCTCTCCGCCGCCGTAGCCAAGATGGTGGTGGGTGACGGCCTGAAGGGGGACACCCAGCAGGGCCCGCTCATCGACATGAAGGCGGTCGAGAAGGTGGAGGAGCATATCGCCGACGCGGTCGCCAAGGGCGCCAAGGTGGTGCTGGGCGGCAAGCGACACGAACTGGGAGGCTCGTTCTTCCAGCCCACCATCCTGGCCGACGTGACCCGCGAAATGGCCGTCGCCAGGGAGGAGACCTTCGGCCCGCTGGCGCCGCTATTCCGCTTCCACACCGAGGAGGAGGCGGTGCAGATGGCCAACGACACCGAGTTCGGCCTGGCCTCCTACTTCTACAGCCGCGACATCGGCCGCGTCTGGCGCGTCGCCGAGGCGCTTGAGTACGGCATCGTCGGCATCAACGCGGGTCTCATCTCCTCGACCGTGGCACCCTTTGGCGGCGTGAAGGAGTCCGGCGTGGGACGCGAGGGGTCGAAGTACGGCCTGGAGGATTTCCTCGAGATCAAGTACCTCTGCATGGGCGGTATCTAGAGACGCAGGTTGAGGTTGAGGTTGAGGTTAAGGTTAAGGTTGAGGTTAAGGTTAAGGTTGAGAACTGCCTGAGCCTCGACCTTTAACCTGGTTTTTCTCGGCTATCTCCACCCCAACCCAACCTGGTTTTCTTAACCTCAACCTTAACCTCAACCTGGTTTCTTGGTGGTCTGATGAGTTTCGAGACGAGCGGGGAGATGTTTCAGCAGGTCCAGGAGATGGTGAGCGCAAGCAGTTCCCGGGCCCTGGACAACCTGGCTTGGCTCAAAGCCCAGATGGACTCCTACTTCTTCATCGCCATGCAGCAGGAGGCCCGTGCGGTCTGCAACCTGGCCCAGGGCCTCGACAGCCTCTCCTCGAACCAGCGGCTCACCCTGGCTGACCGCAGCAAGACCCTCATCCTCGCCCGCCTGAACCGGCCCGGCTCCCTCTACGACACGCTGCGCACCCTGCAGGAGCGCGACATCTCCTACGCCGAGTTCACCCACTCGCGCTCCACCGTTCCCGGCCTGGAAGACGGGCTCGAGGTGCAGCGCTTCGAGTTCGACCGCAGGGAGCACCGCGAGATCCTGGAGGCGCCCGAGCCCGAGATACCAGCCGGGATCAGGGACGGCATCGCGCAGGAACTCGCGGTGCGTTACCCGCTCTTCGACCGCTCCGAACTGGACCAGTTGCTGCGTCTTTTGTGGCTCAACAATGAGAACTACGTGCGCATCTCTCCGCCCAAGCGGGTGGCCCAGATCCTTTGGGTGCTCCAGCAGGGCAACCGCCTGGGCGGGATCTTCCTGGACGTGGAGGAGAACGACAGCGCAACCGACGCGCGCGAGACCCGGGTGATGTTTGCCGTGGGCAATCCGCCCCAGAAGGACTTCCTTTTGCAGACCATGGAGGTCTTCAACCGGCTGGCCTTCGGGGTGCAGCGCGCCTATTGCCTCACCATCTCAAACGGTGTGCATCCCTTTTTCCTGGGGACCTTCTACGTGAAGCGGCGCGACCCGGATTCTCTTGCCAAGGGGAGCGAGCTTTTCGACCGCCTGCAGAAGGAGCTCTACAACACCCAGATCCTCTCCACTGCCTCCCCCGCCTACCTGGAGTTCGTGGTTAACCAGGTGATGACCGGCGAGGAGGCCTCGCTGTTGAACGCTTTAATCGCCTTTTGCCACACTACCCTGGCCTACCACGCGGATCCCTTCGGCTACCAGGAGGTGCTTGAGGCCTTTCACAGCCACCCCGATATCGCGCTGAAGCTCGCCAGGCTGTTCCGCTTCCGGTTCCTGCCCGAACTGTCGGACCGCGCCAGACTCTACGACAGGGCGCTCGAGGAGGCCACCGCATTCGTGGCCACCTACAACACGGGGCACCGGCTGGTGGACGATCGGCGCCGCGCCATCTTCCGCTGCGCCATCACCTTCATCCGTCACACCCTGAAGACTAACTTCTACGTGCCCGAGAAACACGCCCTGGCCTTTCGCCTGGACCCCTCTTACCTCGCCGAGCTGAGCCCCGAGTGCACCGCGAATCTCCCGCAGGAACTCCCCTTCCGGATCACCTTTTTCTTCGGGCGCTACGGCGCGGGCTACCACATCGGCTTTTCCGACATCGCCCGCGGCGGCTGGCGCACCATAATAACGCGCAGCCGGGAGGAGTACCTGGACGCCGCCGGAACCCTGTTCCGCGAGGCCTGCCAGTTGGCGCAAACCCAGCACCTGAAGAACAAGGACATCTACGAGGGTGGCTCGAAGCTGGTCGTGGTGCTGGACGCTGCCAACATGGAAGCCCGCGACCTCAGCAACCAGCGGCTCTACAAGCTGCAGTTCGGTTTCCTGAACGCGTTTCTGGACATCTTCGTGACCGAGGGGGGCCGGGCCCGCGACCCGCGCGTGGTGGACTATTACGGCGAGGACGAGCCGATCGAGCTTGGGCCCGACGAGAACCTGCACAACTTCATGATCGAGACGATCGCCCGCCAGTCCCGCAAGCGCGGCTACCTTCTTGGGATCGGGATCATCTCCAGCAAGCAGGTCGGCATCAGCCACCGCACCTACGGCGTCACCGCGACCGGTGTCGTGCAGTTTGCCGAAATCACCATGCGCCAGCTGGGGATCGACATCAGGCGCGATCCCTTCTCGGTGAAGTTCACCGGCGGGCCCAACGGCGACCTGGCCGGCAACGCCCTCAGGCTCTTGCTGGAGCGCTGCCCCGAGCTGCGCCTGAAGCTGATGCTGGACGGCAGCGGCGCCATCTTCGACCCCGAAGGGATGCGGCGCGAGGAGCTTCAGCGCATCCTCCTGGCGAGCGACCTGGACAGCTTTGATCCGGCCGCGCTGCACCCCGGCGGCTTCATCCTGTACCACAACCGGCGGCGCAGCGACGGGATGCGCGAGCTGTACCGGCGGGTGGTGAGCACGGGGCTCGGCGTCGAGGAACAGTGGGTCACCACCGACCAGTTCCACCGGGAGTTCGGCAACCTGCTCTTTTCGGTGCCCACCGACCTCTTCATCCCGGCGGGCGGGCGGCCGGACACCATCGACCAGCACAACTGGCAGCGCTTTTTCCGGGAGGACGGCACCCCCACCACACGGGCCATCGTCGAGGGGGCCAACTCCTTCATCGCCCCGGAGGCGCGCACCCAGATGCAGCGCCGCGGCGTGGTTATCATCCGGGACGCCTCGGCCAACAAGTGCGGGGTGATCTCCTCGTCCTACGAGATCATCGCAAACCTGCTGCTGTCCGAAGAGGAGTTCCTGGAGCACAAGGAGCGCTACGTGGGGGACGTCCTGGAGATCCTGGAACAGCGGGCGCGGGACGAGGCCCTGCTCATCTTCCGCAGGCACCGGGAAGGGGCGGGGAGCTTCACCTACACCGATATCTCCGACGCCATCAGCCAGGAGATCAACCGGCACTACGCGCGGCTTTTCAGCTTTTTCCAGCGCAACCCCGAACTCTGCGGGGAGCCGTTGTACCGGCGGGCGATCCTCTCCCACCTGCCGCGCATGCTGCGCGAGGAACCGTATCGGGACCGGATCGACCAACTCCCCCCCAAGTGCCTGTATGCCATCCTCGCCGCGGAGATCGCGTCGTCCCTGGTCTACGGAGGCGACGGCGAGACTCATTTCAAGGGGATGATCACCGGGCACTTGGCGAGGACCTTTGCGGGTCTGGAGCTGTAATACGTTGAAGACACGGTACAAACGATTTCAGTGTTTACTCGGTTATCAAGGAGGCGTACAAGATGGTGCTGAAAAACATTCTGGTCCTGATGGATACCCTACCCCAAGCGGCCGATCGCCTCGATCTGGCCATTGACCTTGCCATAGAGCACGGCGCGCGCATCGTCGGGCTGTACGTGGAGGTCCCGCACCTGCTCCCGGCGAACCGGCGGCAGGGCCTGGAAACGAGTGAGGAATTGCACCAGGTCTTCGCCAGCAGGACGCGGGACATGAGTGTGGAGGCGACCTGGGTCACGGCTGACGCCAGGGCGCTCGGCGGCGGACTGGTCGAGGCGGTCAACCACTATGCCACCTTCGCGGATCTGGTGGTGGTGGGGCAGACCGAGTTCAGCGCAGAGCGGCGTGCCGAAGACCACCTGCCGGAGCGCGTGGTGCTTGGCTCGGGCAGACCGGTCTTGATCGTTCCCTATATCGGCCAGTTTGGCAGCGTGGGGAAACGGCCGTTGGTGGCCTGGAAAGCCGGACGTGAATCCTCCCGTGCGCTGGCCGACGTGCTGCCGCTGTTGAAAAAATCGGGCTCGGTTCGTGTCTTCGAGGTGAACCCCAACGAGCGTGATGTCGCCGACATGGAGGGGCTGCGCAGCTACCTGGCAAGCCACAAAGTGGCAGCCGAGGTCGAGACCAGCGCCGTTACCGCCCTCAAGGTTGGGGACGTTTTGCTGAACCGGGTGGCCGACGAGGGGAGCGACCTGCTGGTGATGGGCGCCTATGCAGATGTCCACTTCGGGACCTACGTCCTGGGCGACGTGGCCCGCCACGTGCTGCGCCACATGACCGTCCCGGTTCTGATGTCGCACTGATCACTCACTCTGAGGACGGCGATGCCATCTCCCTCCCCCCAGGGCGGGGGAGGGCCGGGGTGAGGGGGAAGGCGCTGTCCAGCCACGGTGCCGGTCACTTCGTGGCAGCTTCACCCACCCCCCGACCCCCTCCCGTCAAGGGCAGGGGAGAGCTGGTATGAGCTTTGTGAGTTAGCCCGGTTGGGGCTGGCTTTTCCGACTGGTTCGGCTTTGGTTGTTTGGTTTCGCTTGAAGGCGCCGGTCCTCACCGTATAACTGCCTGACGATTTCCAACAGTAGGTGACACGATGCAGCAGATCGTTTTCCTGGACCGGGGCAACGTTCCGGTCACGCTCAGAAAGCCTGGCTTTGCACACCGGTGGCGGGACTATCCCGATACCCAGCCGGAACAGCTGGTCGAGCGTTTGAGCGGCGCCTCCATCGCCATCACCGATCGGGTCGCCCTTCCCGGGTGGGCGCTCGAGCGGTTGCCGAAGCTGCGGCTCATCGCTGTTGCGGCAACCGGGGTGGATGGCGTCGACCTGGAGGCCTGCCGCGGGCGGGGGATCACGGTCTGCAACGTGCGCGACTGGGCGCTCAGCGTCCCGGAGCACGTGTTCGCCCTTATCCTCGCGCTGCGTCGCAACCTCATGGGCTACCACGCAGCGGTTCAGGACGGTGCCTGGCAACGCTCGCAAAGCTACCTGCTGCAGCTCGATCCCCTGCCGCAGTCCCTGGCGGGAAGCACGCTCGGCATCATCGGGCAGGGAGCGCTGGGGCTTGCTGTGGCGAAACTGGCCGAAGGCTTCGGGATGCGGGTGATCTTCGCCGAGCGAAAGGGTGCGCTTGTCGTGCGCAGCGGCCGGGTTCCGTTTTCCGAGGTACTGGCTCAAAGCGACGTGCTGGCCATCCTCTGCCCGCTTACCGAGGAGAGCCGCGGCATGGTGGGCGCCGCCGAACTGGCAGCGCTGCGCAAGAGTGCACTGCTCATCAACTGCGGGAGGGGCGGCATCGTGGACGAAGCCGCCCTGGCCTCGGCGCTCAAGCGTGGCAAGCTGGCAGGGGCCGGCCTCGACGTACTCGAGCAGGAACCGCCCCCTGAGGGGAATCCCCTGCTGGCCCTTAAGCTACCCAACCTCATCGTGACGCCGCATGTCGCCTGGCTGAGCGACCAGTCGCTGCGCCACCTGGGCGACCAGCTCATCGACAACCTGGAAGCCTTCCACACCGGCACGCCTCGCAACATCGTCGCCTGACGCAGAATAACGCCTCTCCCCAGCCCAACCGAAAGCTTTTCCCCCGACGTCCCCACAAAAAACAGGACGAGTCAGCTGTTTTCGCCTATAATCCGCTAAATCCGATAAGCTGGTGCCTGCAGGTTGTGCCCGCGCGCGTTCATGCAGGCCGTTGGCAATATGCGCCTTGCTGACCCGACGAGGCAGGGCAAGCTCAACAGGACAAGCGGCTGATACTTTTCATCACCTTCACGAGGCGCCATTGAAACAGACCAGCTTCGCAGACAACCCGGTCGAGCGGCTTGCCGGTTCCCTTGAGCGGGTCACCTTCCACAGCGAGGAGACCGGCTTCTGCGTGCTGCGGGTGAAGGTCGCCGGGCACCGGGAACTGGTGACGGTTACCGGTGCGGCGGCCTCGATCACGCCGGGCGAGTACCTCGAGTGCACCGGTTCCTGGCACAACGACCGGACCCACGGGATGCAGTTCAAGGCGACGCACCTGCAGGTGGTGCAGCCGACCACGCTGGAAGGGATCGAGAAGTACCTGGGCTCCGGCATGGTGAAGGGGATCGGCAGCCACTTCGCCAAGGTGCTGGTCCAGGCCTTCGGCGCCGACGTATTCGAGGTCATCGAGGAAACGCCGCAGCGGCTTCTGGAACTCCCCGGCATCGGCCGCAAGCGGATGGAGACCGTTGCCGCCGCCTGGGTGGAGCAAAAGGCGGTTCGCGAGATCATGGTCTTTTTGCAGTCCCACGGGTTGGGGACCGCCCGCGCCGTGCGCATCTACAAGACCTACGGGAACGAGGCCATCCTCAAGGTCACCGAAAATCCCTACCGGCTCGCCCTCGACATCCACGGCGTCGGTTTCAAGACGGCCGACGCCCTCGCCGCCAAGCTCGGCATCGCCCCCGACTCGCTGATCCGGGCCCAGGCCGGGGTCAGGCACGTCTTGCAGGAGCTGTCCGGAAACGGCCACTGCGCCGCCTCGCGGACCGAGCTGGCAGAGAGCGCCGCGACGCTTCTGGAGATACCGCTGCCGGTGATCGAGTCGGCAATCGCCGCGGAGATCGCAGAAGAAAACCTGGTTGCGGACCAGATCGCCGGACGCCCCTGCCTGTTCCTCGCGCCGCTTTACCGGGCCGAGGTGGGCGTCGCTACCGGACTTTCCCGGCTGGCCCCCGGTGCACCTCCCTGGGGCGAGATAGTGGCGGAACAGGCGCTTCCCTGGGTGGAAGGGGAAACCGGACTCACCCTGTCGGCGTCCCAGCGAGAGGCGGTCCGGTTGGCGCTCAAGAGCAAGGTGCTGGTGATTACCGGCGGCCCCGGGGTCGGCAAGACCACGTTGGTGAACAGCATCCTCGGCATCATCCGCGCCCGCAATGTTCGGGTCACCCTCTGTGCCCCGACCGGCCGCGCCGCCAAGCGCCTGAGCGAATCCACCGGCCTCGAGGCCAAGACCATCCACCGGCTGCTGGAATTCGATCCCCAGACGTTTGGCTTCAAGCGTGGCAAGGAGCACCCGCTCGATACCGACCTGGTGGTTCTCGACGAGTCGTCCATGGTCGACGTGGTGCTCATGAACAAGCTGCTGCCCGCCATCCCTGACCGCGCCGCCCTCCTCTTGGTGGGAGATGTGGACCAGCTTCCGTCGGTGGGGCCGGGATGCGTCCTTGCCGATATCATCACCTCGGGGGCCGTCCCCACGGTCCGACTCACCGAGATCTTCCGCCAGGCCGCGAGCTCACGCATCATCGTCAATGCGCATCGGATCAACCAGGGCGAACTGCCGCTCAAGGATGAGGGGAAAGAGCTCAGCGACTTCTATTTCATCCCGGCAAACAGTCCCGAAGACATCCACGCGAAGCTTTTGCAGGTGGTCACCGAACGGATCCCGAAACGCTTCGGGTTGCACCCGGTGCGCGACATCCAGGTGCTCACCCCCATGAACCGCGGCGGCCTCGGTGCGCGCTCCTTGAACGCCGAACTGCAGCAGGCCCTGAACGGCATGGCCGAGCCCAAGGTCACCCGGTTCGGCACCAGCTTCGCGCCCGGCGACAAGGTGATCCAGACGGTGAACAACTACGACAAGGAAGTTTTCAACGGGGACATCGGCAGGATAGTGACGCTCGACCAGGAGGAGGGAACCCTTTCGGTAGATTACGACGACCGGCTGGTGCCGTACGAGTTTTCCGAGCTGGACGAGCTTTCGCTGGCCTACGCCACCAGCATCCACAAGAGCCAGGGTTCCGAGTACAGCGCCGTGGTGCTGCCGCTTGCCATGCAGCACTACACAATGCTGGAGCGCAACCTGATCTACACCGCAGTGACGCGCGGCAAAAAGCTGGTCGTCGTGATCGGCGAGCCGAAGGCGCTCGCCATGGCCGTGAAAAACCACACCTCGCACCGCCGCCTCACCAAACTGGCGGGAAGGCTCTCGGGCGACGACTGACCCGCCACCACAACAACACTGCTGTCGCCGCGCCTGGTTGATCATGCCGCAGGTTGCGACTTTTTCTGACCAGGTTCGCGGCTATATACTAGGAACCATCGAAACGGCAGAGGTGGACTCAAGGTCCTGAGAACGGACACTCAAGGAAGCAACAGATGGTTATCATCATAGAGTCACCCAACAAGATCAAGAAGATACGCGAGATTACCAAGGCGAACGTGCTGGCCACGGTTGGGCACTTCAAGGACTTGCCCAGTGATGAAATGGCGGTCGACCTGGAGACCTACGAGCCGGTTTTCCGGATCACCGAAGGGAAGGGCGACGTCATCAAGAAGATCCGCGCCGCGGCAAAGGGGGAGGATGTCTACATCGCCTCCGACCCCGACCGCGAAGGGTACGCCATCGGCACGCACGTCTACGAAGAGATCCGCAGCGTGGCCAAGAGTATCAAACGGGCGGAAATCCACGAGATCACCGAGAAGGGGGTACGGGCCGCCATCGCCGCCGCGGTCCCCTTCGACCAGACCAACAAGGGGCTCTACCACGCCTTCCTCGGCCGCAGGGTGGGGGACCGGCTGGTCGGCTACCTGCTCTCCCCGCTGGCCTGCACCGCCCTGCACGGCAAATTCAGTGTGGGCCGCGTGCAGTCGCCGGCGGTGCGCCTCGTGGTAGAACGGGAGCGGGAAATCCGCAGCTTCAAGCCGGAGCCTTTCTGGACGTTGGCGATCATCCTGGAGAAGGAAGCCAAGTCGTTCAAGGCCTCCCACCTCGCCGGCAAGTTCACCGATCACAACCTTGCGGTTGCCGCCTGCGCCGCGATCCAGGACGCTACTTCAGCCCGTGTCCTTTCTGTCGAGACGGTGGAGCGCAGGCAGAATCCGAAACCGCCGTTTACCACCGTCGATCTGCAGGTGGCGGCCAACAGCCAGTTGAAGATCGCCCCCGAACGTGCCATGCAGATCGCCCAGCAACTCTTCGAGGCCGGCCTCATCACCTACCACCGGACCGACAGCACGCGGCTTGCCGACGAATTCATCCTGGAGATCAGGCAGCACATCGGCGCAAGTCTCGGGGCTGCCTATCTGCCGGCCAACCCGACCGTTCATAAGAGTAAGAACAGCCAGGCTGAGGCCCACGAGGCAATCCGTCCCACCCACATGCATGACCTCTCGGAGATATCCGAAATCATTAGGAAAGAGGGCCTTGCCCACGAGCATACGCGGGTGTACGAGCTGATCTTTCGCCGCGCAGTGGCATCCCAGATGGCACCGGCTGTCTACGACGCAACTACTGCGATCTTCGATTGCGCCGGAGAGCAGTTCAAGGCGACGGGCAAGGTGCAGAAGTTCAACGGTTTTCTGGCCATCTACGCCGAGACGGTAGAAAACGACAAGGAAGGCGACGGCGACCAGGACCTGCCGGCTCTGGCGAAGGGCGAAGATGTGACGAAGACGGGCGAGGAGTTGGCGGAGAAGAAGACCAAAGCGCCGGCACGTTTCACGGAAGGTTCTCTGATCAAGGAACTGGAGCGCCTCGGGATCGGGCGTCCGTCGACCTATGCCGCCATCATGGCGGTGATCAAGCACCGCGGCTATGTGACCGTCCAGAAGTCCAAGCTGCAGGCCGAGCCGCCGGGCGAAGCGCTGATCGACCATCTGGTGCAAACGGTCCCCTGGGTCGTGGAGTACGACATGACCAGGAAAATGGAGTCCTACCTCGACAGGGTGGAAAGCGGCGACGGTGCCTCCTGGCAGCTTTTCGCAAAGACGGTTCACTCCAAGATGGGATTCCGCAAGCCGGCAGCCAGGGGAAGCTCCGACGGAGCGCCTTCGCCTGCCGCTTTGAAATATGCCCAGGACATCGCCACAAAAAAAGGACTGACGCTGCCCGAGGATGCGGAGACAAACGGGGCGGTTGTCAGGGCGTTCCTGGATCAGCATGCCAACCGGGCTGCATCCCCGAAAGCTTCGGAATCCGCCCCCTCAAAAGGCCGCAAGGCTCCTGCCAAACCACAACGAAATCCCCGTAAGAGCAGTTGACGCCGGCTGTGGAATAGGGTGGACCGGCTAGGCCGGTGCTGCCGGTGTGGCCCTGTTCCGGTGCCGGATGCCGCGGCGAAATCGATTGCCGGAAAATAGTTTTCATGCTATCAAATTCTCATGCCTGAAAAGAAAAAGAAAACCGACAGCAGCAACCTCCTTTTCCGACTGTCGCGTCTTACCCGTCGCTGGCGCAAGGTTCTCGACCAGGAGGTGCAGTCTTCCGGGTTGACCGATGCCACCTGGCGTCCGCTGCTGCATCTTCACCTGTTGGGAGACGGTGTCCGTCAAAAGGATTTGGCGGCGTCTGTCGGCATAGAGGGTCCGTCCCTGGTGCGTTTGCTCGACATGCTCATTTCTAAGGGGCTGATAGAGCGTTCGGAAGACACCGCAGACCGCCGCGCCAAACTGCTCTGCCTGACGCCCGAGGGGCTTGAGGTGGTGGGCCGCATCCAGGAAACCGTGGTGAAGCTGGAAGACGAGGTGCTGAGCCCCTTTTCAACCAGTGAAATTTCCCAGATGCTCGAATTCGTCCAGCGCCTGGAAAGCAACGTCGACGGCGTACGGCAGCGGAGCAAGCGCTAGCACACCACAGACTCCGCGCGGCTCCTTGCCACGCGTGACCTTCAGTCATTTTCCCCTGTCCAACCTCGGCATCCCGTAGATCCCATTCCTCAACGTCGCCTTTCCTCTTCCGTCATATCGGTCGTATCGGTCCTCTCCCGTCTGCGCCTTTCATGGTTCCCGATCCGCGCCCTCCGTGGATGCCACGGTAGCCTGTCGGAATGTTGCGCAAAAAATACCAGTAAAACGATTGCATCAAAATAGATAACATGCTATCTAATATACATGCAGTCCCCAAAAGAACTCCACCAACCGAACATCCTCTTCCGCCTTTCGCGGCTGTCACGGCGCTGGCGGCAGGTGCTGGACCTTGAGGTGCAGTCCTCAGGGCTTACCGAAGCCACTTGGCGGCCGCTGCTCCACCTGTACCTCATGGGAGACGGCACCCGGCAGAAAGGGCTTGCGGCATCGGTCGGTATCGAGGGACCTTCCATGGTTCGCCTCCTGGATAAATTGATTGCGAAGGGACTCGTGCAGCGCGCGGAGGATGCGGCGGATCGCCGTGCGAAGCTGCTCGGACTGACGCCAGCCGGACTCGAGGTGTTTGCCCGGGTCCAGGAAAGGCTGCGTGCGCTAGAGACTGAAGTCCTGAGTCGTTTCACCGAGAGCGAAGCCGCCGGTCTGGCGGAACTGCTCGCGCGGCTGGAAAGCTCGGTAAGCGGCGTGCGGCAACGAGGTACACGTGAAACATCTTAGATTACGATTGCGCCGCCTTTTGCGACACCAGCAGCCTCAGCTGTTCCTGGCCATCCGCGGCACCGCTGCAGCTCTCACCGCACTGGCGGCCGCGGAATTCCTCGGACTTGCCTGTCCCTACTGGGCGGCGATGACGGCACTCATCGTCATCCAGCCGACGCGGGGACTTTTGTTCGAGAAGAGCTATTACCGTCTGCTCGGGACTGCGGTGGGATCCACGGCGGGTCTGCTGATCCTGCTCGGTACCAGGTCGCCCTTGGTAATCACCGCCAGCCTTTGCTTCTGGATCGCCGGCTGCGTAGGGATCGGGAACCTGCTCTACGGTCTGCGCTCCTATGCCTCCATGATGGCGGCCTGCACCTGTGCGGTGATCGCCATGAGCGGTTATCAGAATCCGGCTCACGTCTACGACATAGCCTTTGGCAGGGTCGCCTGCATCTGCGTCGGGATCATTTTTGCGACGCTGGTGACGGCGCTCTTCACTCCGCAGCAGTCCCGGACGGAACTCACGGCGCGTCTGAAGCGCCTTGCTGCCGATTCCGTCACCTGGCTGGCGGTGTTGCTGCGCCAGGGGAACGGGAGCGATCCGGCCCGCCTGGAACAGCAGATCCTGATCGAGATTGCCGAGGTGGAAAACCTGCTGGATGCAGCGGGGGCAGGCTCGTTCCGTTTCAAAAAACAGGCGCGCCACATCCGGAGCCTGATCGCCTCGCTGCTCTCCCTGCTGGCGGTTGGCCGGTTGGCCGCCGAGCAACTGGCCCGTCACCACGATCTGGACCGTCGCCACGGTCGGTGGCTGGATCTGCTGGCCGATCGGCTGGATCAGCTTGTCGAGGACCTGGAAGGACCGGGCCTGCGCGCTCACGCTTCCGAAATGGCGGCGCTGGCTGCCAAGCTCAGGGCCGATCTCCCCCTGTTGGGCAGGACACTGGTCGGCCTGGTCAGCTCCCTCAGGCCGGTGCTGCTGGAACTCGACACCGTCGGTAGCCTTCCCGAGGAAGAACCGATGAACCGGTTCCTGCGTCATCGCGACGGCCAAGAGGCGTGCCGTGCCGCCCTGCGTGGCGCACTCGCCATCGGCGCCGTCGGCCTGACCTGGGCGCTGTCCGGCTGGGCTCAGGGGCCGTTGATGATGATGGCGACCTCCATCATGATCAGCATCTTTTCCACCAAAGAACACCCCGCGCAATTCGTGGGTCAAATCTTCATCGGTGCCGCGATCGGTTCCGCTGCCGCCATCTTCTGCAGGATCGTGCTGCTTCAAGGCGTTTCCAGTGCCCTGGTCACCGGCCTTATCGTCGCTCCGTTCCTGCTCATCGGTGTCTTCGCCATGACCCAGCGGCGTACCGCCATCGGGGCGACCGATGCCACGCTCTTTTTCATCTTCACCACCCAGCCGGGTGTGCCGTTTGCCATCGTGCCGATCGACCTCGCGCTGGGAGCCACCGCGATGCTGATGGGGGTTGGCAGCGCCTGGCTCGCCTATCGTTACCTGGTGCCGATCAACCCGGAACTGCGGTTGCGCTCCCTGCTTCAAGCCATCATGGGCGACCTGCGGCTGCTTGGTCAAGGGGCTTCCGACGAGGTGACCGGGAAGCTGGGGGCCCGGATGCAGCACCGGGTGATACGCCTGGTGGTGCTCGCCGCCAGGTTCGATACCGGCAACCTCGCACTCATCAAGGGGGGCGTTACCGCTTTGGCCATTGCGCGCGGCGTCCAGGATCTCAGGGAGGTTCAAGAAACCGCCTGCGACCCGTCCGGCGCGATCGAGGAAACGCTGCAGTCGCTCGCCGGACTGAACCCGCACTCCGTAACCCCGACGGAGGACCTGAACCGCGCGGCGCATGCGCTCTACGACATGCTCGGGCCGGGGCAACCGGAGAATGCGGTTTTCCCCCCCACGGTGCCCGATTCGCCGGCGGCCGGGGCCCGACTGTGGGGCAAGGCGAAGGCCCTGCAGCCGGCCTGATTCTGAAGCAACACAGCACCGGATGCCCCGCCAACCGGTCGGGAAAGGAGTCGTTACGAATCTCAAGGGAAAAGTCGTCTTGGTCACTGGCGCCGACGGGGCTATCGGAAAAGCCCTGGTCCGGAAGCTGCTGGAACGAGGTGCGGCGAAAGTTTACGCCGCCTCCAGGATACCCGTGCCTGACATCTACGCCGTCAGCCATGGGTCGGGACAGCTGCGCACGGTCAAGCTGAACATCACGGTGAGGGAGGAGGTACTTGCCGCCGTCAGACGCTGCAGCGACGTTGACCTGCTGATCAACAGCGCGGGCATCAACCGCAGCTCGGCCCTTTCCGGGGCGCTCGACCCGAACGCCGCCAGGGAGGAGATGGAGGTCAACTACTTCGGCACCCTCGGCATGTGCCTCGCATTTGCCCCGGTACTCGCCTCTCGCGGTGGCGGGACGATCGTCAACGTCTGCTCCTCGGTCGGTCTGGTTAACCTGCCGCTCCATGGGGTCTACCGTGTCTCATTTGCCGCCCGCAACATCCGGGTCGTAAAGGCATACCCGGCGCCGGACGCGCCACCCGCCGATACAGGTCTTGAGGCGGTCCGGGCTGCATCGGTACCGGAAACGGTTGCCGAAGCGATCCTGTCGGGGGTGGAAAAGGAACTTGGCGAAATACCATTTGCCTCAAGGCGCGCTCTTGCGGCAGCCCGGGATGAAGTTAACCTGGACAGTGCAGAGCAAGCAGTGGCCGGCCGGCTGGTTGTTTTGTCGCGCAGTTGAAGAGCGAGCAAGTGAACCGGGGCCGGACGGCCACCTTGCGCTAAAAAGGAGCATTATGCCCAACTTGGTACTTAAAACCATAGAAAAGCGGCGCAGCGTCAGGACCTTTATCGACAGGGAGATTCCACCGGATGACCTGCTGCAGGTCCTGCAGGCTGCCAACCAGGCGCCCTCGGCCCACAATCGTCAGTCCTGGCGCTTTGTCGTGGTGAGCGGCGCCAGAAAACAGGAGCTGGCAGCACTGGTCAGCCGCAGAGCCGGCGGCTTCGCCAGATCGGCTTCGGCGCTGCTCAGGATGGCGGCGCGCAGCATAGCCAGCGCCCCGCTCGTCATAGGCGTGGTGAACACGGGCGAGCTCATGCAGCACGGCACCGACCTCATGAGCCTGGATGGCGATGCCGCCGATTTCTTTCGGACCATGGAGATCCAAAGTTCCGCTGCGGCCGTGGAAAACCTGTTGGTAGCCGCGGCATCGCTTGGGATCTCGTCGGTCTGGCTGGGTGTGCTCTACCTGATCAAGAACGAGGTACTGGAGTTTCTGGAAGAACCCGGCGGGGAGTTCATGGCGGTGGTGCCGGTCGGCTACTCCGATAAGGAGCAGAGGACGCCGGCCAAAAAGCTTCTGGAGGCAAGGGTTAAATTTCTATAGGCCGCTGGTTGCGGCCGCAGGGGGGAAACGGCATGGATATCAGGGTGGTGGAACTGCCTTCCGATAAAAAGAAGGCGCAGGTGGATCAGACGCAGCTTGGTTTCGGGAAGCACTTCACGGACCGGATGCTGCTTGCGGAGTGGCGTGCCGGCCAAGGCTGGTGCGACCCCCGGATCGTCCCGTACGCGCCGTTCGAGTTGGACCCGGCCTGCAAGGTCTTTCACTATGGCCAGGAGATCTTCGAGGGGCTCAAGGCCTACAAATGGCGCAACGGACAGGTGGCGCTCTTCCGTCCCGAGATGAACGCCCGTCGCTTCAACAATTCCGCCGAACGCCTGTGCATGCCGACCGTTCCGGAGGAGCTCTTCCTCGGGGGGATCGAAAAGCTGCTGGCGTTGGAGCAGGACTGGATCCCGACGCTGCCAGGCACCTCGTTGTACATCCGTCCGGCCATGATCGCCGTGGAACCGGCTTTGGGCGTAAATCCGTCCAACCACTACTACTTTTACGTGATCCTGTCGCCGGTGGGAGCTTACTATGCGGCGGGGTTCGATCCGGTGAGTCTCTTGGTGGAAGACAGGTACGTGCGAGCGGTGGCCGGCGGCACCGGCGAGGCGAAAACCGGCGCCAACTACGCCAGTTCGCTCAAGGCGGGGCTGGAGGCGAAAAAACGCGGCTTCGACCAGGTGCTCTGGCTGGACGGCTGCGAACGGCGCTATATCGACGAGGTCGGCGCCATGAACATGTTCTTCGTCTACGGCAAGAAGATCGTCACCGCGCCCCTGGCCGGAGCCATCCTCTCCGGCGTGACCCGCGATTCGGTGCTGACCCTGGCGACCAGCCTCGGCTACCAGGCCGAAGAACGGATGATCGATATCGACGAACTGATGGCTGACCTCAGGTACGGCGAGGTGACCGAAGCCTTCGGCAGCGGGACGGCCGCCGTCATCTCTCCGGTGGGGGTGCTCTCGTACCGGGGCGAAACGCTGCAGCTCGCGGGCGGCCGGGTAGGGGCGGTCACCCAGTGCATGTACGACACCCTGACGGGCATCCAGACCGGACTGCTGCCGGACGCATTCGAATGGATCAGGCAGGTGGCTGTGTGAAGCTTTACTGCAGATGCAGGTGGTTTTAAAAAAAACGATGAGAATAGCGGGGTGAGAAATGAAACCGTCAAGAGTGGCCGTCTACCTTTTCATTGCGCTCGTCGTCGTGCTCATTACCTACTACGTCCTGGTGCAGGAACCGCTGCCAGACCATCCGGTTAACCTAATTCACCTCCTCTTCAAGCACTAGAGGGTGATCTGGTTGCACTGGGCTCCCCGGCAGTAGGGACTGGCGGGGGTTTGGTGCTAGGCGGGAATTCGACTGGTTCAGTCCGAGAAGTCGGTGACGTCGACGTCTTTCATGATGCGTGCGAGGAAGCGTGACTTCACCTGGCGACTCGCCAGCATCCGCTCGACCGGCCCCAGTCTCAAAATCGCGCCCAGGATGGTTGCCATGGTGCGGTGGCTCAGTAAGGCCTGGTTGTCGAAGATGAGATCCTGCAGCTTGCCGCGCTCGATCGCCATGAGGACCACGCGGTGCGCCGCGTTCACCGGGGTGATGATCCGCTCCGGCCGTTCTGCGAGCCTGAGCGCACCTGGACGGCAGTTCGCCGCACAGACGCCGCACCCAAGGCAGAGCTGCCGGTCCACCTCGGGGTGTTCGATGCCGTCGTCGTGAGGAACGAGCGTAACCGCCTCGATCGGACAGTATTTGAGGCACTTGCCGCAGCCGGTGCAGGTGGCTCCGGAAAAAATGGCGATGAAATTGGAGCTGTACTGCCGGTGGGGGATGGAGAGGCGGCGCAGGGCGAGCATCGCCTCGCAGCAGCAGCTGCAGCAGTGACAGATGAAGTTCACCTGGTTTTGCACGTTGTCCCCGCACTGCACCAGGTTGTGGGCCCGGGCCTGCTGCAAAAGGTCCAGCCCCTCGGCCGCGTCGATCCGGCGCGCGCTGCCGTTTTTGATGAGCGAGCGGGCCACTTTGTTCAGCGTCATGCAGTTTTCGAGCGGCGCGCTGCACGAGCGCTCCAGGAGCGACATCTTGTGCCGGCAGTAGCAAAGTCCCACCGCATGGTCGCTCGCCGTCCGGATCACCTCGCTCGCCCGCTCGTAATCGAGCACCCGGGTGGTAAGCTCGGCCGGCAGTGCGCTCTCGTTCACGAACACCCTCCCGATCTTCGTTTCCCCCTGGGCGAGCAGCTCCTCGATGAACTCCTTTTTCACGTTGATGTACTCGAAAAAAAGGCGGGCCAGCTCCTGCTGGTCGATGTCGCTCCGCACCCGCATCATGGAAAACTCGAAGAACCCGGCCATCGGCGGCGGGAGGAAGTACAGGGTGCCGTCCTCCTGCTCCAGGTCGACCAGGATGGCCCGGTCGGCCAGCTGCTCCAGTGTGCGCTGCGCCCGGCTTTCGGGTACGCCCCAGATGCGTGCGGCCTTCGCGGCGGAGAACGGACGCAACGGGAGCTGCGACACGAGCCTTGCCTCCCGCTCGCTGAAAAGGATGCCGAGGATCCGGTAGAGGAGCTCGGATGGGGGCGCCCCTTGCGGGAACTTGTTCAGCCGCTCGGCAAGTTGCTGATATGCGGTGGGGAATCGGGTGTTCGACATGGGAGTCTCGGCCTATTAATGTGTGAGCATTCATATTCTAGCAGCCTTAACCCGGGTTACCCGTCAAATCTTTCCTCCCTCCGAACTTCCCCTCCTGCCATTCCCGTCCCTCGCCTCGCTGGCTACTCTCTCCCGGCGGGGCCGCCGACACCCACCCCAGAGTGTGGCGGCCCCGCCGGAGACCCTCCCGCCTACACACCGGCGGCTCACCTCGGCACCGCGCCTACAGGTATCGGTCCAAAATTGCAGCTTTATGAGTTTAATTTGGCTTTCCATTTGATGTTTGGCTTGATATTGTAATGAAAATCACGGCAAGCAGGTACACATGTACTTTCCCCCCATTCCCCGACGATCCTGGTCAACCTATCTCATAGCCGTACTCATTTTCATCGCCGCCGCCGGGTTGCGCCTTGCCCTTCTGGGCGGGCTGGGCACCCGGATGCCGTTCGTCACGTTTTTCCCCGCGGTGCTTGTGTCCGTGCTGCTCTGCGGCCCCGCCTCGGGGGTCTTGGTCTCCATCCTCTCGGCCCTTTTCTCGCTCTACTGGAGTATGGAGCCTATCGGGCAGTTCGCCGCCCGGGACCAGGTGGACCTGATCGGCCTCGCGCTCTTCCTGGTGAGCGGCGCCATGGTCTCTACCCTGAGCGAGGCGACCCGGCGCGCCCAGCAGCGGGCCAGCGAGGCCGAGGCCCAGATCAGGCTCGCCCTGGAGCGGGAGCAGGCCAGCGTGGCGCTCAAGCAAAGCGAGGCCAAGTTCCGCTCCTACTTCGAGACCTCGCCGGTGGCCGCCTTCGTGGTGAACCGTGCAGGGAGCTATGTCGACTGCAACCCCGCGGCCACCGCCCTGCTCGGCTACAGCCGCGTCGAACTTTGCGAGCTGCGCGTGCCGGACTTGCATCCCGTGGAGGATCAGGGGGTCATGACTGAGGCGTTCGCCACCCTGCTGGCCACAGGCTGCCTTTCCCTGGAGACCCGGTTGCTCAAGTCGGACGGCCGGCCGGTCTGGGTTTCCCTGCGCGCCGTGCTGCTTGAGGACGGCCATGGCCTCGCCTATTGCCAGGACATCACCGAGCAGAAACGGGCGGTGCAGAGCCTGGCCGAGCGGCTGGCCCTGCGTGAACAGCTGGAGACGGTCGCGGCCACCGTACCGGGGGTGATCTTCTCCTATCGCATGAGGTCGGACGGTTCCTCCTGCTTTCCCTACGCGAGTCCTGCGCTTGAGCAGATCTACGGTCTGCACCCCGCCCAGGTGGCCGAAGACGCCACGCCGGCACTCTCCCTGATTCATGAGGACGACAGCGAACAGGTGCGTGGCGGCATGAAGCTGTCGGCCCGCACGCTTGCCCCCTGGCAGGGCCGCTTTCGGGTCAACCACCCCCGGCGCGGCGAGATCTGGGTGGAGGGTCACTCGGTGCCGCAGCTGGAGCCGGACGGCAGCATCCTTTGGCACGGCTTCATGCACGACATAACCTACCGCAGCCTCTCCGAGGAGGCGCTGCGCAACTCCAGCCAGTTCAACAGGCAGATCATCAACAGTGCGGAAGAGGGGATCGTCGTGTACGGCCCGGACCTGCGCTACCAAGTCTGGAACCCCTACATGGAACAGTGCACCGGGCTGGCTGCCGCCGAGGTGCTGGGGCGCCACCCCGGCGAGGTCCTGCCGGAACTGGGATCCACCGAGCTTCTGGAGACCCTGGAGCGCACCCTCGCTGGCGACACCCGCTGCTCCCTCGAGTTCGCCTTCCACTCCGCCTTCCGGGGCCGGACCTGCTGGGTCTCCTGCACCTTCGCTCCGCTTAGGAGCGCCAAGGGGAGGACTCTCGGGGTGATCGGGATCATGCGGGACATCACCGACCGCAAGCAGGTCGAGGAGGAGCTGCGCAGCAGCGAGGCCCGCTTTCGGACCCTGGTGGAGCAGGCGGCGGACGGCTTCTTCGTGCACGGCCTGGACGGCAAGTTCATCGACGTGAACCGGCGCGCCTGCGAGAGCCTGGGCTACGACCGCAAAGAGCTGCTGCAGCTCGGGGTTTTCGACGTCCAGGCGAACCTCGTCGAAGAACAGGTCCGAGGCACCTGGGAACAGCTGAGCCCGGGCCAGCATCTGACGCTCAGGGGACAGCAGCGGCGCAAGGACGGCTCCGTCTTTCCCATCGAGGTGCGCCTTGGGACCTGTCAGCAAAACGGCGAGCGCATCTTCCTCGGGCTGGTGCGCGACATCAGCGAGCGGGTGCGGCGGGAGGAGCAGATCCGCGAGACCTCGCGGCGCATGGAACTGGCCACCACGGCCGGCGGCTTCGGCGTCTGGGACCTGGACGTCGCGAGCGGCAGGCTGGTCTGGAACGACCGGATGTTCGAGCTCTACGGCATCGCCCCCGAGGCGTTCGACGGCAACCGTCAGACCTGGGTCGACAGCCTGCACCCCGGCGACCGGGACCGGCTGCTGGCCATAAGCCAGGCCGCCCTCGAGGGCAGCGCCGAGTTCGACACCGAGTTCCGCGTGGTGCACCCGGACGGCAAGGTGAAGAGTCTCAAGGCCGCAGCTGTCGTGGTGCGGGACGACCTCGGGGAGCCGGTACGGATGATCGGGCTGAACCGCGACATCACGGAACAGCGCTCCCTGGAGGCCCAGCTGATCCAGGCCCAGAAGATGGAGGCGGTGGGGCGGCTGGCAGGAGGGGTGGCGCACGATTTCAACAACAACCTCACGGTGATCCTCGGGTACGCCGAGCTGTCCCGGCTGGTTCCGGTGAACGGCGACACCTTCAACGAGTACCTGGGCGAGATCATCAAGGCGGCCGAGCACTCGCGCGACATCACGCAGCAACTGCTCGCCTTCTCGCGCAACGAGATCATCGCTCCCCGGCAGGTCGACCTGAACTCCCTGGTGCGGCAGACCGAAAAGACCCTGTCGCGGCTGATCGGGGAGGACGTGCGCCTGGCTCTCACCCTGCCGGAGGGAACCTGGCCGATCCTCATCGACCCCTCCCAGGTGAACCAGATCATCATGAACCTGGCCGTGAACGCACGGGACGCCATGCCTGCCGGCGGCACCCTGAGCATCGAGACACGCAACCTGCACATCGACCAGACGTTCTGCCTGGAGAGCCCCGAGACGAAATCCGGGGACTACGTCCAGCTCACGGTGACCGATACCGGCGTGGGGATGGACCGGGAGATGCTGGAGCGGATCTTCGAGCCGTTCTTCACCACCAAGGGGGTCGGCAAGGGAACCGGTCTCGGGCTTTCCACCGTGTACGGCATCATGAGGCAGAACGACGGCTTCATCAAGGTCTACAGCGAGCCGGGCAAGGGTGCCGCCTTCGCGCTCCATCTGCCGCGCCTGGTTGAGGAGAACTCGGCGCAGGACGAGGCGAAACAGGCTCCGGTCGCCGGCGAGGGGGTGGTCCTTTTGGTCGAGGACGAGGTGAACGTCAGGCAGATGGCCCAGCTCATGCTCGAGAACTCCGGGTACTCGGTGCTGGTGGCGGATTCCCCCTTCGAGGCCCTGGAGATCTGCCGCAGACGCGAAGAGCGCATCGACTGTCTCCTTACCGACGTGATCATGCCGGGCATGAACGGGGTTGAGCTGAGCGCCGCCGTCCGCGAGCTGCGCCCCCGGATCGGCATGGTGTACATGTCAGGCTACACCGCCGACATGATCGCCCAGCACGGCGTACTGGCCCATGGGGTGAGCTTCGTACAGAAGCCGTTTGACACGAACATGCTGAACGGCAAAATCCAGGAGGCCATCGCCCTGTCCGCCGCGTCCGCCTGATCCCCCCGCGTTGCCGTCCGGGGCGCAACGCTCGCGGGCGGCTGACCCGCGAAAGACAACCCCGGTGCCCCAAGGTGCCGGGGTTTTTGCGTCCCCGCTCTGACTGCGGTGCCTCCCGCAATCGTTAAAGGTTCTCGCAAGAAAGCCGATACCGATAGAAAACGGTTTTTCCTTGGCGACGCCCCCGGCAGTCGCCCGGTTGCACCCGCAGCCCGGGCAGTCCGGTGGCCACGCCGCCGCACCTCGAAGGCCACCTGACGATGTCCAACTTCAACCTGACCACCAAGATGAGCCTGATGACCTCCCTGCTGGTCGCCGGGATACTCTCGCTCATGGCGCTCTCCACGTACCTGTACCTGGAGAGGCAGTTCATGGCGAGCGTCTCGCGCCAGCAGTCCAGCATGGTCCAGGTCGTGGCCGACGAGATCGACAGCAAGGTCCTGATGACCCAGCGGCAGCTGGTGGCCCTGGCGAGCACCGTCCAACCGGAGCACCTCGACAACCCGAAGCAGGCGGCGCGCTACCTGAAGCTGCAGCCCGACGAACTGGAGACCTTCGACACCGGCATCTTCCTGCTCTCCCGAAACGGTGTCATGCTGGCCTCCAATCCCCCCATGCCGGAGCTGGTCGGCACCGACTTCTCCTACCGCAGCTATTTCCGCACAACCCGCAGCACCGAAAAGCCGGTAGTCTCGGAACCGTTTCTGTCGAGGCGCCACCAGCACCCGGTCATCATGTTCACGGCCCCGGTCTTCGACGCCGACCGGCGGCTGATCGGCATCCTCTGCGGCTCTTTGAACCTCATGATGCCGAACTACCTGGGGAAGCTGACGCAGACCCGGCTGGGCGCGGGGGGGTATTTCTACCTCTATGACCAGGAGCGCCGGATCCTGGTGCACCCCGACCAGCGGAGGATCCTGAAAAAGGACATCCCACCGGGGGCGAACCTGCTCTTCGATGCGGCGCTCAAGGGGGTGGAGGGGACCGGGGAGACGGTCAACTCGCGCGGCGTGCATCTGGTCAGCTCCTTCAAGAGACTCAAGAACATCGGGTGGATCCTGGCGGCCAATACCCCGCAGTCCGAGGCGTACGCGCCACTTGAGAAGGCGAAGTGGTACCTGGTAAGTGCCTTGCTGGCGTCCCTTTTCCTGACCACGCTGGTGACGCGCTTCTTCATGCAGCGCCTGACCGCCCCCCTGGTGCGTTTGATCCGCCACGTCGAGGAGATCACCGGACAGCAACAGGAGCCGGCGCCCATCGAAATCAGCACCCGCGACGAGATCGGCACCCTGGCCGCCTCCTTCAACCGGATGGTGCACGAGGCGCACCGCCAGAAAGAGGCGGCCCTGGCGCAGGAGGCCTTCAGGGAGAACCTGATCCAGAACTCCTCGGTCGCTACCTGCGTCCTCGACTGCAAGCACCGGGTCATCATCTGGAACCGGGCCTGCGAAGAGCTGACCGGCTGCCCCGCCTCGACCCTGCTCGGCACCGACCAGCCCTGGATTCCGTTCTACGCCAAGCCGCGCCCGGTCCTGGCCGACCTGGTCCTGGACGCGAGCCTCGGCGATCCGAGCTCCTACTACGGCGTCTGCACCAAGTCGCTGCTCAACTTCGACGGGCTCTATGCCGAAGGGTGGTTTCCGAACCTCAACGGCAAGGACCGCTACCTCTGCTTCGACGCGGCCCCCATCAGGGATGCAGCCGGCCAGGTGATCGCCGTCATAGAGACGCTCAGGGACATCACCGAGCGCAAGCAGGCCGAGGAGTCGTTGGAAAAGCTCTCGCTCGCCATCGAAGAGATCCCGGTCACGGTCATGATCACCGACCACAACGGGGACATCGAGTACGTGAACCCCAACTTCCAGACGGTCACCGGCTACCAGCCCGAGGAGGTGCTCGGCCGCAACCCGCGCTTTTTGCGCAGCGGATGGCACCGCCCCGAGTTCTACAGGGAACTCTGGGACACCCTGCTGTCCGGGCGGGGGTGGCGCGGCGAACTCTGCAACAAGCGCAAGGACGGCGTGATCTACTGGGAGTCCGCCGCCATAACTCCGCTTTGGGGAGCCGGCGGCGAAATCTCGCACTTCGTGGCGGTGAAGGAGGACATCACGGAGCGCCGCAAGGCCGAGGAACAGCTGCGCCAGGCGATGAGCGCGGCCGAGGCCGCCACCCGCGCCAAGAGCGAGTTCCTGGCCAACATGAGCCACGAGATCCGCACGCCGATCAACGCGACCATCGGGATGCTCTACCTCCTGCAGCAGACCGAGCTCTCCGAGACGCAGAAGAACTACCTCGACAAGGCGAAGAGCGCCTCCAGCATGCTTTTGCGGATCATCAACGACATCCTCGACTTTTCCAAGATCGAGGCCGGCAAACTGGAGCTGGAGCGGGCCACCTTCAGCGTGAACGCGCTCCTGTGGGATTTGGCCGCTGTAGCCTCGGCCACCCTGATAGACAAGCCGGTCGAGCTCGAAGTCTCGGTCCATCCCGATGTGCCGGACCTTTTGGTGGGTGATTCGCTACGCCTGTCGCAGGTATTGCTGAACCTGATCAGCAACGCCATCAAGTTCACCGAGTATGGCACCGTTGGCCTCAATGTGGACCTCTTGAAATCCGGCGAGCGGGAGACGACGCTCGGTTTCACCGTGGCGGACACCGGCATCGGCATGACCCAGGAACAGCAGGAAAAGCTGTTCAGGGCGTTCACCCAGGCCGACACCTCGACCACCCGCAGGTACGGCGGGACGGGGCTCGGGCTCACCATCAGCGCGCAGCTCGTCGGGCTCATGGGCGGGGCGATCCGGGTGGCGAGCGAACCCGGCAAGGGAAGCGCCTTCAGCTTCGAGGTCAGTTTCGAGCGCCCCACCCGCGAGGATGAGAAGTTGGCGGCCGCCCAGGCGAGGGAGACCTCCGGCTCCGGGGCCGCTGCCAACGGCATCGCCGGGATGCGCATCCTTTTGGTGGAGGACAACCCCATTAACCTGGAGGTGGCCACCGAGCTGTTGCTGCGCCACGGAGCGCGGGTGGTGCAGGCCTGCAACGGAGAGGAGGCGCTTAGGCTCTTGGGTAGTTCCGGGCCGAGCTATCACGCGGTGCTCATGGACGTGCAGATGCCGGTCATGGATGGTCTGGAGGCAACCCGGCGCATCCGAAGCGACCCGGCACTCAAGGGGCTGCCGGTGATCGCGATGACGGCCAGCGCCCTTCCCAGGGAGCGCAAGCTCTGTCTGGAAGCGGGGATGGACGACCAGGTGAACAAACCGATCAACATGGCTCAGCTGATGGCTACCCTGACCCGCTGGGCGCGCCCCGAGACCGCCCCTTTGGCGGTGCCGGGGCAGGCGGAAGGGGGCGAGTCGCCGGAGTTGGCCGTCCTTCCCGAGCGGCTTCCCGGCATCGACCTCAAGCGGGCCATGGGGACCTTGGAGAGTGCTCCCCTGCTCAAGAAGCTCCTGCATACCTTCTTAAGTGAGAACCAGACGCTGCTTGACGACCTCCGGGCAGCAGTCGGCGCCGGCGATTTCGAGCTGGCCTGCCGCCTGGTGCACACGGTAAAGGGGGTTGGCGGGAACCTGGGTGCCGTTCAGTTGGCGAGCGCCGCGCGTGCCCTGGAGCCGCTCTTGCGCGAGGAGGGGGCACCGCGGGAACAGGCCCTGCAGGTTTTCGCAGACCGGCTGAACGAGGTGTTCGCCTCGGTCCTAAGCCTTGAGGCAGGTGAGGACGCTGCCGCGGGAACGCTCCTGGTTGCGGACGTACCGCGCGACGCCGGGACGATCGTGCAGCTCTCCCGCAAGCTCGGGGAACTCCTGGCGGCGGACAACCTGAACGCACTCGATGTCTGGGAAGAGCTGAAGCCGCTGCTCCCGGCAGAGGCGGCGGGGCGGCTCGATCCCGCCCTGCAGGGGCTGGATTTCGGTGAGGCGTCCCGCATACTGGATAAGATCGAACGGGAACTGGAGATACAGCGATGAGCGGCGCGGCTAAAGAGCAGCACAAGCAGCAGCGGCAGAAGGTCCTGGTCGTCGACGACACCCGGGCGAACATCGAGATCCTCTACAAGATCCTGCAGGCGGATTACGAGGTGTTCTTCGCCAAGAACGGCCGCGACGGTCTCCGGGTGGTGCAGCGCGAGATTCCGGATCTGATCCTTTTGGACATCATGATGCCCGAGATGGACGGCTACCAGGTCTGCCGGGAACTCAAGGCCGATCCGGCCACCGCATCGATACCGGTCATCTTCATCACCGCCATGGGGAGCGAGGAGGACGAGACCAAGGGGCTTGACTGCGGCGCCATCGACTACCTCACCAAACCGATCAGCCCGCCTATCGTCAGGGCACGGGTCCGCAACCACCTGGAGCTCAAGCGCAGCCGCGACCTTCTGGAGGCGCTGGGCCGCGAACTCACCGAGAAGAACCTGGAGCTGAAGCGGATCGCACGGGAGGACGGGCTGACCAGCCTGGCCAACCGCAGGTACTTCGACGAGATGCTGGACGCGGAGCTCAAGCGCGCCTTCCGCTCCCGGCAGTTCCTGTCGCTCATCCTTTGTGACGTGGACTTTTTCAAGCGCTACAACGACCATTACGGGCATGTGGCCGGCGACGAATGTCTGAAGCAGATAGGGGCCGCGCTGCGCTGCACCTTCCAGAGGGCGGGCGATGTGACCGCGCGTTACGGCGGAGAGGAGTTTGCCGTGATCCTCCCGGAGACCGCACCGGAAAAGGCGGCTCAACTGGCCGAAAAGCTGCGCCTGAAGATGCTCGACCTGGCCTTGCCGCACGCCGCTTCCGAAACCATCGGGGTCGTTTCCCTGAGTATCGGGGTGGTGGGGTCACAGGTGACGACCGAGCGCAACGGGCAGTGGTTCATCGACCAGGCTGACCAGGCCCTGTACCTTTCCAAGGAGCGCGGGAGAAACCGGGTGACTGAGGCGAAACCGGGCGACGTGGAAAGCTGAACTACCAGCAGCAGATGCTGCGCGTCAGGGCGCGCCAGAGTCCCGCCGCTCCCATGAGGGCCACGGTAACGCCGGCCAGCCGCAGCATAAAGGAGCGGAGCCTTCCGGAGAGCGCGCTCGAGGCGGTACCAACCAGCACAAGGACCGGCAGCGTACCGAGCCCCAGGGCGGCCATGGTCGCCGCGCCGAGTCCCGGGGTGCCGCTAACGGCCGCCACCGTGAGCGGGGCGTACACCAGACCGCAGGGGATGAGGCCGAACAAAAGCCCCAAGGGGAGGGCGGCCAGCGGGGAGCTGCAGGAACTGGCGAGTCTGAGGGGCGTGGCGAAGAAGCGCGCAGCGCGGCCATCCAGGGACGAGAGGTTGAACCTGCCCAGACCGAACGCCGAGCCGAGGCCTACCGCGATGACGAAGAGGTTGGCACCGATGAAAAACCAGGAGGCCGCCGGCCTGAACGCCAGGAGGTCCACGGTCGAGCCGAACAGACCGGCCAGTGCACCCAGCAGCGTGTAGGTGATGATGCGCCCAAGGTTGTAGCAGATCTGCGACGACAGGCGTGCGGCCAAGGGTTGGCTCCCCCGGGTCAGGGCGAGGGCCGAGACGATCCCGCCACACATGCCGATGCAGTGGAAACTGCCGGCAAGGCCCGCGACGAAGGCAAGCCAGATTTCGATCATACCCGCTCCTTTCAAACCTGAAGCTTTAACGCAAAGGCGCAGAGGCGCCAAGGCGCTAAGGGAAAAGCTAAGAACAAAGAAAAAGCGAAGATCACTTGGGGATGCTGGTTTTGCAGAGCTTTCCCCCTTAAGTCTTGCTTCTCCTTGCGTCTTCGCGCCTTGGCGCCTTTGCGTTAAGGTTTTCCCCGCCGTTTCTCGTTTTCCGGTTGGTCCTCGTCGTCGAGCATCCGGTGCTTGGGGCGCTCGATATCTTCGAACTCCCCCTTTTTCACCGCCCACAGGAAGATGAGCCAGCAGCCGCAGCCCAGAAAGAGCGACAGCACCATCAGGATCACCAGCGAGCTATCCACGCTTCACCCCCACCAACCTTAACGAGTTCCCCACCACACAGAGCGAGCTCAGCGCCATGGCGGCTGCGGCGTAGACCGGGGTGAGGCGGCCGGTCATGGCGAGCGGAATCCCCACGATGTTGTAGAGAAAGGCCCAGATCAGATTCTGGCGCACCACGCCCATGGTGCGGCACGCCAACTGGTGAGCCCGCACCAGCCGGGCCAGGTCGGGCTTCACGAGCACCAGGTCGGAAGTCTCGATGGCGATGTCGGTCCCGCCGGCTACGGCGCACCCCACGTCGGCGGCCGAAAGAGCCGGCGCGTCGTTGATGCCGTCGCCCACCATGAGGACGGTGGCGCCACGCCGGCGCAGTTCCTCCAGGTGGGCCGCCTTGTCCGCCGGGGAGAGGTCGCCGATGGCCTCGCCGATCCCTAAGGTTGCCGCGGCCTGCGCTGCGGCAACCTGCCGGTCGCCGCTCAAAAGGAGCGTTCCGATCCGGCAGCGGGTGAAATATGCCACCAGCTCCGGGGCATCCGCGCGCATGCGGTCCTTCAGGCTGAGGGCTCCGCGGTAGCGGCCGGCAAGGGCCAGATAGACCAGCACGCCGCCCGCGGGAGGCACGAGGTCGACAGGCAGTTCCGCTATCTCCAGCCCGCGAAGGAAGCGCGCGCTCCCCAGTGCCACCTGGTTACCGGAAACGCAGCCGGCAACGCCGCCGCCGGGCACCGCCTGCAGCGCTTCGCCTGCCAAAGCGGGGAGCCACAGTGCCGCAGCGTGGGCACGGATCGCCTTCCCGATAGGGTGCAGCGAGCCGGTCTCGACGGCGGCCGCCAAGGCCAGCAGTTCTTCGGGCGTTTCCCCCGGTGCCGGGAAAATATCGAGCACCTGGGGCTCGCCGCAGGTGAGCGTGCCGGTCTTGTCAAAGACGGCCCGGTCCACGCGGCTTAGCCGCTCCAGGATGTCGCCCCCCTTGAAGATCACGCCTTGGGCGGCTGCGGCGCCGGTCCCGGCCAAAATGGCTGTGGGCGTGGCGAGTCCGAGTGCGCAGGGGCAGGCAATTACCACGACCGCAAGCGCGGTCATCAGCGCGGCGGAGAAAGGCGCGCCGCTTCCCAGGTACTGCCAACAGAAAGTGGTAGCGGACAGCACCAGGACGGCCGGAACGAACCAGGCCGACGCCCGGTCCGCCACCCGCTGGATCGGCGCACGACGGCTCTGGGCCTCCTCCACCAGGCGTGCCACCCGGGCTATGAAGCTCTCGGCCGCGATCCGCTCGCAGACCACCCGCAGCACGCCGGTCAGGTTCGCGCTCCCGGCGATCACTTGGTCCCCGGGTCCCTTCAACACCGGCAGCGCCTCGCCGGTGGCGGGCGACTGGTCCACGTCGCTGATTCCTTCGACCACCCGACCGTCTACCGCGAAGCGCTCTCCCGGCCCAACCAGGATGGCGTCCCCCACGGCGAGTTCTGCTGCATCCACCGTCTCCAGTAGATCACCCGTAAAGCGCTGCGCCTGTCCGGAAGTAAGCCCCAGGAGCAGTTCGATCCCGCCGGCAGAGCGCCTTTTGGCCGCGTTCTCCAAAAGCCTGCCGGCAAGGATCAGGGTGACGATCATGGCGGCCGTCTCGAAGTAGACCTCGCCGCCGGCCAGGCTCGCGTAGACGCTGTAGGCGTAGGAGGAAAGGGTGCCGATGGCAATCAAGAGTTCCATGTTGGCCGAGCGGTTGGCGAGCGCGCGCCAGGCGCCGACCAGAAAGGGCCAGCCGCAGTAGAAGATGACCGGCGTGGTGACCAGCCAGGAGAAGAGCTGCAGGTACTGCTTCATCTGTGCGCCGATCCCCTGGAAATAGCCGGCGTAGAGGGCGAAGGAGTAGGCCATGAGCTGCATGGTGAGGAAGACGGCGGTGCCGAAGCGGAACATCAGGTCACGCTGCTCGCGCCGGGCTCCCGCTTGCGCGGCGGAGCTGGTATAGGGGCGGGGCCGGTAGCCGAGCTGGGCGATGCGGGAGAAGATGGCGGAAGGTGCAATCAGCGCTGGGTCGAAAAGCACCCGGGCCCGTCCGGTGGCGTAGTTCACCCGCACTTCCCGCACGCCGTCCAGACGCCCGATGATCTTCTCGTTGAGCCAGACGCAGGAGGCGCAGCGGATCCCCTCGATGATGATGTCGATGGCGCAGGCGTCTGCAGCGGGGCGCACGAAGCGGGCGAGGTAAGGCTCGGGAAAGCTGTTCAGGAAGGAGTTTTGGGCGACGCCGGGTTCCTGCCAGTCGCGGCGTCGGTAGAAGTCGTCCAGCCCGGCTCCGCTGATGACGAGGTAGGCGCCGTGGCAGCCGCGGCAGCAAAAGGAGAGGGGGGCGCCGGAGGCCGGTTCCTCGACGGTAACCCCTGGTGGAATGGGGGCTCCGCAGTGAAAGCATGGGGAGCTGCCGGCCATCAGTTGAAGAGCACCAGCTTGCGGCTGGCGACCGCCTGTCCCAGGGTGAAGCGGAGCGTGCCGCGCAGTTCGCCGCCTGGGGCGGCCGGGCGCGGGGCGCGGAACATCCCGGGAGCCGCTTCGGAGAGCTGCAGCGGGGGCGCAGGCCGGTTGCCGGCCTGGCTGGGTTCGAAGCTCAGCTTGCCGCCTGCGATCGGTGCACCGAGCTGATCCTGCACCTTTACCGTGAGGTCGGCGCCCGAGACTGCCGGCGTGAGGGTCCAGTGGTGCCCCGCGTTCGCCGACTGCTCTTGGCCGTAGTGCAGGCCATGGCTGTAGTAGTCAGTGTCGACCACCCGGCTCACCCGGCGCGCAGCGATGACGAAGCTCGCCACCAAAGCGGCCAGAAAAAGCCCGACCAGCAGCATGATCGCCAGTTTCCAGCGGGTGCCGGCTTGTGTGGTGGGTTGGGGCATGGGGTTTCCTTAGGTTGCGGCAGCGCCGAAGTGGTGCTGCTTTTTTTGTTGATCGGTCCGATCGGTCTGATCCTACCGATCTGTCCGATGAAAAGCCGCGCTACTGCACCAGCAGCGGCAGGCTTGCTTCGGCTATGGTTCGGCCGCCGCGCAAAAGCTTAAGTTTCACCTGGCGGGTGCCGGGCGGGGCGGGGCTCACCTTCAGCACCAGGTCGACCCGGCGGTTTGCGTTGGGCGCCAGGCTGAGCCCCCGGACCGGCCCGATCAGCTCCACCCGATGCCCGGGCAATTCCCCCGCCTCCAAATCGTAGCTGCCGGCCAGCTTGCTCCGGTTTTCCAGGTAGACGGCGTAGAAGTTCACCAGCGATCCGTCGGGCAGCCGCTTCACCTCGCCGTTACCCGCGCGCTGCACCTTGAGGGTCGCCTCCTGCCGATGGGTGAGCCCGTACCCCAAAAAGACGCTCAACAGTGCTATCAGCCCTGCCAACACCAAGGTCCTCCGGTTCAGCGGCCGACCGCCTCCCAGGTCCGTTTCCCCGAAGGTGTAATGGATCAGCCCGCCTCTGCCGCGCTTCTCCATGATGTCGCGACAGGCATCCAGGCACCTGCCGCAGTTGATGCACTCGATCTGCAGACCTTTCCGGATGTCGATCCCTGTCGGGCACGCCCTGACGCAGGCGCCGCAGCGCAGGCAGACATCCTTCTGCTTGGGGTCGAACTCGAGGGTGAGCGTGCTGCGGTCCATGGTCAGAAGCTGGATCCGTCCATAGGGGCAGACGGTCTTGCAGAAGGTGCGCCTGACCAGGGCGAGGTCAAGATATATCAGGACCGAGGTGCAGGCAAGGGAGATTCCCGCCACCGGCCCCAGTTCGCCGGCCCAAAGCCTGGCAAAGAAGTCGCCCGGTGCAATGAAGTACCAGACCAGGTTCGCCGCCACCAGGCAGGAAAGAAACAGGTAGCAGAACTGGCGCAGCAGGAAGGCGACTGCGGGCGCCGCGATACGTGACGCGCTCCGGTCGATCCAGTCGGCCAGATCACCCAGCGCGGTCTGCGGACAGAGCCAGCCGCACCAGACCCTGCCGAACAACATGGTGACGAAGAGAAACCCGAAGACAAAGATGAGGACTGCCAAAAGGAAGAGGTAGAACTCCTCGATCCGAAGGCTCGCGCCGAAGAAGAGGATGCTGCGGCTTGCCGCGTCCAGGCGCAAAAGCGACTCTCCACCCACCCTCAGGAAGGGAATCCCGAGCAAAAGCAGGGTGGTGAGCCACTGCACCAGTTTGCGCTTGGGCGCAATGCGGGACGGGTTGCCGCGCCCAGGCATCACAACGACAGCAGGTAGGCGACCAGCCCCTCGACCTTCTCATGGGAGAGGTCGTTCTTGAAGGACGGCATCCCTCCGGGGCGCCCCTCGCTGATGCTCTGGGTGATGGCGGCCTGGGTCTTGCCGTACTTGTAGTTGGCTTGGGTGAGGTCGGGGCCGATACCCCCCTTGGCGGAGGCGCCGTGGCAGGCGGCGCAGCGCTCGGCAAACTCCTTCTTGCCCATGGCGATGTAGTCCTCTTTCTTCCCCTCCGGGTGCGCGGCCGCTGCCGGCGCCACTCCCTTCAGCTGCTGGGCTGCCAACATGGCTTCCCTGGCGGATTTTTTCTCGGCGTACTCGCCATGCGAGCTCCACCCACCGAAAAGGTAGTATCCCATGAAGGCGATGCCCCAGACGACCAGCACGGTGAGCAGGATCCTGAAGACCAGGGGCGACTTGGTTTCCTCGCGATAGCTGATGCCGTCGTAATCGTTATGTTCGGCAGACATGAACGTCCTCCTGTGAAAGATGTACTTGAAAATCACGGCCCGGTTGCGGCGCTTGCCTGGGATCCGGCGGCTGGTGGCCTCGGCCTTCTGGGCTTCCTTGCCTGCACCAGATGCTCCTTCGCAGGCAAGGGGGAGGGCCGGGCACCCGATGCGGCTAGTCGTCGTCCATCATCCGGTACTTTGGGGACTCGCCCCGCTGCCGGTCCTTGCTCCGATAGGTCCGCACCACGATCGCGACGAAAACCGCGAACATGATGAAGGTGACACCCAAATAGTAGACGCTGGCCAGATCCATATGCATCACTTCTTGTGGCGCGACTTGAGGAAGGTGACCAGTTTCCAGGTCCGCTCCTTGCCGAGGGTGTCGCCGAAGGCCGGCATGCCTGCTTTCGGGCTGCCGCTGTAGATGACCGTGAACACCTGGGCATCGGGTTGGTCCAGGTCGGTGAGTTTGGGACCCACCTCGCCCTTCAGCTTCGCGCCGTGGCACTGGGCGCAGTGCTCCTTGTAGAGCGCCGCTGCCTCGGTAAGCACCGCCATGTTGTCCTGGAAGGGGTTTTTCAGCTCGCCCACCACCGCCGCCTGGGCCGCCTGGCGCCAGGGGATGTCGTTGCCCAGTTTCTGCAGGTAGGCGACCATGGCGTCCATCTCGCTCTTCCCTTTAAGCTCCAGGATGTCCGCCTGGGTGTACGGGAAGTTGAGCGCGTGCATCTTCTTCTCCGACAGGCTCGCGTCGAGCGGCCGGTTCAGGAAGCCGTACTTGGGCATGTTGGAGCGCGGCACCATGGACTGGGGATCCTTCATGTGCTTCAGGTGCCAGGCATCCGGATACTTGCCGCCGATCCTCGCCAGGTCGGGACCGGTGCGCCGGGAGCCCCAGAGGAAGGGCTGGTCGTAGGCGAACTCGCCGCTCTTTGAGTACTCGCCGTAGCGCTCGGTATCGGACAAAAGCGGCCGCACGGTCTGGGTGTGACAGTTGTTGCACCCCTCGCGGATATAGATGTCGCGCCCTTCGAGCTGCAGCGGGGTGTACGGTTTCACCGAGGCGATGGCGAGCTTCGGATCGTTGATCCACTTGAAAGGAAGCACCATGGTAACGACAGTGCCGACAAGGATGGTCGCGGTGGCCAAAAGCAGGAAGATGATGGGCTTTTTCTCGATCATGACGTCTCCTTTCTCTAGGCTTTCTGCGCCACGGCCTGCGGTGCACCGCCGGTCATGGTCTTGCCGATGTTGTAGAGGAAGATCAGCAGGCTGACCAGGTAGATGACGCCGCCGATGGCCCGGGCGGACCAGTAGGGGTAGAGCTCGACCAGGGTCTCCATGAAGCTGTAGTGCAGGCTGCCGTCAGGGTTGGCGGCGTTCAGCATGGTCGCCTGCTGCACCCCGGCGACCCACATGCTGATGGAGAAGATCAGCTGTCCGATCACCGCGAGCCAGAAGTGCAGGTTGGCCAGCGCAATACTGAAGAGATCGCGCCCGTAGAGCTTGGGGACCGTGTAGTAGATGGCGGCGAAAAGCACCAGCGACACCCAGCCGAGCGTCCCCATGTGCACGTGCCCCGGCACCCAGTCGGTATAGTGGATGAAGGCCGAAAAGGTACGCACCGCCTGGGAAGGACCCTGCAGGGTCTGCAGTCCGTAGAAGGTGATGCCGAAGATGAGGAACTTGGCCAGGTAGTTTTCCCGCATCTGGTGCCACTGGCCGTTCATCGAGAAGTAGCCGTTGAAGACGGCCGCCCAGGAGGGGGCGATCAGCATCACCGAAAAGGCCATGGCGAGCGTCTGGACCCAGTCCGGCACCGGCGTCCAGAGCAGGTGGTGCGCCCCGGTCCACAGGTACATGAAGATGAGGCTCCAGAAGGCGATCACCCCCATGCGGTGGCTGAAGATAGGCACGCCGGTCGATTTGGGCAGGAAGTAGTAGAAGATTGCCAGAGGCGGCGTGGTGAGCACCATGGCCACGGCGTTGTGCCCGTACCACCACTGCACGTTGGCGTCGTTGGCGCCGGCGTAGGCGGAGTAGGATTTGGTCAGCGAGACGGGGATCCCCACGTTGTTAACCAGGTAAAGTACCGCCACGCCGATGAGGGTCACCAGGATGTACCAAAGCGAGATGTACATCTGTTCCTCGCGCCGCTTCACCACGGTCATGATGATGTTCACCGAGAACACCACCCAAAGGACCACCACCAGCAGCGCCACCGGCCACTCCAGTTCGGCGTACTCCTTGGAGCGGTTCATGCCGAGCAGAAGCGTCACCGCGGCCAGGGCGATCACCGTGTTGAAGAGCCAGAGCTGGAACCGGGCCAGTCCCTCGCTCCAGAGTCTGGTCCTGGTGAGGCGCTGGGTGATGTAGATGAAAAAGGCCATGAAGCTGCCGATCCCCCAGCCGAAAATGCCGGCATTGGTGTGGATGGGGCGCAGACGTCCGTAGGAGAGGTAAGGGGGGAGGTTCAACTGGGGGAATACGATCTGGAGGGAGATCACGACCCCGAGCAGCACGGCGACCAGTCCCCAGACCATGCTCGAGATGAGAAACCCTTTGACGATGTCGTCTGCATACCCTTCCTGTTGATTCATGATGCCCTCCTGGTGTTGGTGAATCTGGGACTCTTTCGATTGCTTTGTGATGCGAATTGTGGCGGCCGGCACACCCGTGGCACTGATCTCGGCAGGTATAGTGCTGGCACTGATCGGTTCGTTAAAGGATGAAGTTGTGGTAGTGCCTATGGCGCGGAAAAAAACTCCCGGTAGATGCAATCAGAGGTGCTGCCGTGGTAAACTCCAGGTACTTCGCCTCACTGTCTGCGCTCAGTACCTGCATCGATGTGGCAGCAGGGGGACAATCGTCAAAGAGTGTATTGCAGATTCCATATTAATCAAGGCATAAAAATAATAATTTTCCATCCTTAGTGCAAATAGGAGTGTCATGTCGGCAGCCTCGACGGTTGGAACAGTTCACGATGCACTGGTGCAGGTCTTCTCCGAATTGGACCGGTGGCTCGAACTCCCTGGGCCGCATCTGGAGGCCCGGCCGGAGTACCCAGGAGCCTGGACGGTGCTGGAGCACCTGGAGCACATCGGCCTGGTGAACCACTTCCTCTTGCTGACCATCGGCAAGGGGTGCCGGAAGGCGCTTCGGCGGGCGGAAGTACAGGCGATCCCCGAAACGGAGAGCGAACTGGCGCCGCTTGCCCCTATCGCCGATCCGGATGCTATCGAATGGCAGCCGCCTGCGCACATGCTGCCGACCGGTACCACAGACCCCGCCAGGCTGCGGGCTCTGCTGGAGGGCCAGGGACGGCACTGCCTGGAACTTCTCGCGGCCATGCCGGGGGGTGAGGGGCGGCTTTGCAGCATCAGGATGTCGGTCCTCGGTCTGGGACGGCTGGACATGTACCAGTGGCTCTATTTCCTGGCGCAGCACGGCCGGTACCACCTGACGTTCCTGGCCCGGCGCTGCGGCGTGGAGGCGACGCGGGGCGGGCTTTAGATTTATACCTCATTTGCGGCATCGGATGACTCATTAGAGGTGAGATCTGCGGCGGGTGCGGCTCGGCAGCTGTGGATGAGTGTCGCAGCAACAAGGCCTTAGCGATTTTATGAGCCTTGGCACGCTGCGTGCTACATGTAAGGCATAGCTTCGCAAAAACCATTCTTAGGAGATTCAACATGAAAAAAGTTCTGTCCTCCGTAGTTGCTGCTCTCGTTGCTGTTGCTTTCGCTGGTGTTGTTTTCGCTGCTGACGCTACCCCGGCTGCTGCTCCGGCTGCTGAAGTGAAAAAAGAAGAAAAAGCTCCGGCTAAAGCCCCGGCTAAAAAAGCAAAAAAAGCAAAAAAAGCAAAGAAAGCTGCTAAAAAAGTCGAGAAGAAAGAAGCTGCTCCGGCTGCTGAAGCTGCACCGGCTGCAAAGTAATTCACTTTTCGTGAATGCAAAAAAGGCCACATCTTCGGATGTGGCCTTTTTTTGTTTGGCGGGGGCCTTCTGAGTGTCACCGAGAACTGCAGTTCCTGCTACAGTTCCTCTGGCTTGCAGAGGTGTTCTTCCCTCTTGGCAGCGCGGCCGCACTTGCGACAGACAAAGCGCGGCTCAGCCACAATTTTTTTCAATTCCTTCAGTCTGTCCTTTATTTCGTCCTTGTCCCATTTGCAGAGGGGCTTGCTATCTTTAGCCATTGACGGTCACCCTTCTTCTTCTCCTAGGTTTGTGTAAGAAAGTACCCACAGCATACCACTTTCACCAACTTTCCTGCTGAAAATTAAAGCTTCGCACGCTTGAAAGGCATCTGTGGCACGCTATACTTTGCACGCTTTTACATACGTGCGAAAGTATCAACCGATAGGAGGAGGAAAATTATGTCCATGTTTTGCCGTCAGTGTGAGCAGGCTGCCAAGGAAACCGGATGTGAGGTGATGGGGGTTTGCGGGAAGAACCCGGAGGTGGCTGCATTACTGGACCTGATGCTGTACGGCCTCAAGGGTCTCGCCATCTACGCCGAAAAGGCACGGGCGCTCGATACGCGCCATGAGGTAGCCGACATTTTCCTCATCGAGGGGCTCTTCACCACGGTGACCAACGTCGATTTCGACCCGGTCCAACTGGCCGGCAAGCTGAGGAAATGCTACGACCTGAAAGAGAAGGTGAAGTCGCTCTACGAAACGGCCTACCGCGAGAAGCAGGGCGGGCACGCCCCGCAGATTACCGACGGGCCGGCCTCCTGGGTGATCGCGAGCGACCTCGAGGGACTGGTGGCGCAGGGGCGCGAGCACGGCGTGAAGAGCCAGCACAGCGATCCGGACATCCTCTCCGCCATCGAGATCATCGTGTACGGTCTTAAGGGTATGGCCGCTTACGCCGACCACGCGCTCATCCTCGGCAAGACCGACGAAGAGGTATTTGCCTTCTTCCACAGCGCCCTGGCCGCCACCTGCGACACCTCGAAGAACCTCATGGACTTCGTGGGCATCGCCATGGAGTGCGGCAAGATGAACATCAAGGTGATGGGGATGCTGAACGAAGGGCACATCGAGCGCTACGGCAGCCCGACCCCCACCAAGGTGCAGTTGGGCACCCGCAGGAACAAGGGGATCCTGGTCTCGGGCCACGACCTGCGCATGTTAGAAGAGCTTTTGAAACAGACCGAGGGAAAAGGGATCGACATCTACACCCACGGCGAAATGCTCCCGGCCCACGGCTACCCGGGGCTTAAAAAGTACGGTCACCTCTACGCCAACTTCGGCGGTGCGTGGCAGGACCAGCACAAGGAGTTCCCCGGCTTCCCCGGCGCCATCATCTTCAACACGAACTGCATCCAGCGCCCGGCGGACACCTACAAGGACCGCCTGTTCACCTGGGGCGAGGTTGGGTGGCCCGGCATAAAGCACATGATCGGCTATAACTTCGACGAGGTGATCAACAAGGCCCTGGAGTGCCCGGACCTGCAGGACGCGCCGGGCAAGGAAATCCTGGTCGGCTTCGGCCACGACGCGGTTTTGAGCGTGGCGGACAAGGTGATCGACGCGGTGAAGGGGGGGGCGCTCAAGCACTTCTTCCTGATCGGCGGCTGCGACGGCGCGAAGCCCGGGCGCAACTACTACACCGAATTCGCCGAGAAGGTGCCCAAGGACTGCGTCATTCTGACCTTGGCCTGCGGCAAGTACCGCTTCAACAAAGAGGAGTTCGGCGACATCGGCGGCATTCCGCGACTGCTCGACGTGGGGCAGTGCAACGACGCCTATTCCGCGGTCCGCATCGCCTTGGCGCTGGCCGGCGCCTTCAACTGCGGGGTGAACGACCTGCCGCTCTCCTTCATCCTCTCCTGGTACGAGCAGAAGGCCCACGTCATCCTGCTGTCCCTTTTGCACCTGGGGATCAAGAACATCAAGCTGGGCCCGGCACTGCCGGCCTACCTCTCCCCGAACGTGCTCGACTTCCTGGTGCAGAACTTCAACATCGGGCGCGTCGGTGACGTGGACGCGGACCTGAAGGCGGCCCTGGGCAACTGACCGGAGCTGGTAGCTAATAAGTTGATCGGATAGGGGGGCGCTGACATGACGACGTTGGCGCCCCCCTTTTGCGGCCATAAAACCGGGTGGGGTCGACAGTCGAGGCTTAAATCTCTGTAATGGCTGGTGCAATCGTGCTATAAGGGAGCGTTGTGTGGTCGTAACCGATTTTAGTTACAGAGGTAACCATGTCATCGATAAGATTAATCTTTTTACCCGTGCTTCTTTCCCTTCTTCTCGGCTGCGCCGCGAAGGAAAACTTGTATTGGGCGGTGACCGACTCGGAGGAGTACTGGAACCGAAACGGCTTTGCAGTACAGCCCCCATCAGGTACCAAATGGTACAAGCTTCCTGTCGAGGACAAACTCCCTAACCTGATCACCTTTGCCCACCAGGAGGGAATGGTGTATGGATCGGGGCAATATTGGTACTTGACTGCGACCACCGCCTTCGCCTACAGCGTGCTGCTGGATGAACCGGTACAGGAACAGTCGGACAAAAAGTCGCTTGAGGAACAGCTTCGCGAGCATCTCCTGCGCTACCAGCTCTTTCGAGGCGAGACGGTCAGTGAGGTCGTCTACAATCCCCTGCAAGGACTCGACTGCGTGAGCTATAAGGCCACGCCAACTAAAAAGAGCCACCGAACTGACCGAGGAGAAGTTTTCATCGGCAGGATCAAGGGGTACTTGTGCCTACACCCGGAGCAGCACTCGTTCGGCGTGGTCATGGAGTTGCGGGATCTGGCCACGGCAGGGAGCGAACTGGTTCTCCGGGACGGGCAGACAGAGCATTTCATCAAGAGTCTGCGCTTTACTCCCTTTTCCAGCAGCGTCAGTCAGACCTATCCCCGCGTGAGCTATCAGCTCGGAGCAGCCCCGACTCAGATGGTTCCCTACCGGGAAAAGCTCTGGGTGGCACTGAGGGACGAAAACCGGGTGGTCCAGGTTGAGCCACTGGACGGGAAGGTTGTCGCCTCGGTTGGCGTAGGGAGTCACCCGGTTGCGCTGGTCCACGCAGCTGGGTCACTGTGGGTCGCCAACAGCGGTGATGGGACAGTGATGCGCATCGATCCCTCAACCGGGCGTGTAACACATACCATCTCGGTGGGTGGAGAGCCGGTGGCCCTCTGTGCGGGGCTGGGTCAGGTATGGGTAGCCGACCGCTCGGGCAGCGCCGTGATCAGGGTCAACGCGACCAGTGGTGCAGTGGCGGCGCGAATAGCCGTCGGCAGCCAGCCGGTCTCAATCGGCTTTAGCAAGGAGGGCGTCTGGACCGCCAATGCCGGGGATGGAACCTTGTCCCTTATTGACAGGTCCCACGACTGGGTCAATGCGACGCTCAAGGTTGGCGGGCGGCCGGTGTCGGTTGCGTCGGCGAATGGTGTTGTCTGGGTAGCGGATGCCGACGGCGGGCAGGTCCTGCGGATCGATGGCACGAGCAAGGAGGTGACCGCGCGGATCAAGGTGGGCGGCTCTCCCGGTTGGGTCACCGCCTACGATGGCTGGGATGTATTGGTGGCGCTTCCCTCGGCCTCGAGGATCGTCCGGGTTGACCCAAAGAAAAACCGGGTTTTCGGCTCGGCCATACCTGGCGAAGGTGCACCCTGCTCGATGGTTGTCCTCGGAGCGCACCTATGGTTCGCTAACGGCGCTGGCAGCTCCGTTGCCAGAGTGGTAATCGATTCAGCGGGGGCTCCGGTCCTAAGCCGCCCTCCCGAAACCGCTGCTGCCGCGGAGAGGAAAAACTGATGAGAGTTCCAGCAGCGTTTTCCCTTGCCACTTTTTGCTGCACCCTTTACGGCTGTGCCGCTACCGACAGTTGCTTAGAACTCGTGAAGCAGGGGAAGAACGATGCGGCCATTGCTGTCTGCTCGGAGCGGATCAGCGCTGCTTCGCCGCTCGCTGCCGACTTCAACCATCGGGGCATCGCATACTCTCACAATCGGCAGTTTGATCTTGCCATTGCCGATTACTCAAAGGCGCTGCAACTGGACCCGAAGTTCATCCCCGCATACAGTAACAGAGGCTTGGCCTACGCCTGGCAACGACATTTCAATCTGGCTTCCCGGGATTTCGATACGGCCCTGGAACTTTATCCCGCCTTTCCTGACGTTTACCTAAATAGCGGTTTTAGCTTGTTCCTCCAGCGAGAGTTCGACAAGGCGCTCTCAGAGTACAACCGGGCGATCGAACTTGCCCCGAAGTTCTCGAAGGCCTACGTCGGCAAGGGGCGGGTACTGGCCGCTCAAAAGAAGTTCGACCAGGCTGTTGTCGAATACAGCAAGGCAATCGAGCTAGACCCGGGCACCTCCGACGCCTACACTTTCCGAGGGGATGCGCATGCCCAACTAAAACGGCCCGAACTTGCCTTGCAGGACTACAACAGCGCTTTAGGTATCGATCCTCGTAATCGCTTCGCGTTGAACAGCCGTGGCAACCTGTCCAGCCAAAAGGGAGAATGGGAAAAAAGCATTGCCGACTACAGCGCTGCGATCGCCAGCGACGCCAAGTACACCGTGGCCTACCGTAACCGTGGGTTGGCCTACCACAGGATGCGGGACGTGGATCGGGCTATTGCCGACTTCACCAAGACCATTGCGCTCGCCGAGAAGGATGGAATTGCCTATTCCGCGCGCGGCAACACCTACTTCCTGAAGGGCGAGTACGGCCTGGCAGTGCAGGATTACTCCCGGTCCCTCGAATTGCGCCCCCAGAATGCCGCGGCTGTCTTCAACCGTGGCTTGGCTTTGCAGGCCAAGATGGATTTTGAGCATGCCCTCCCGGATTTCAAGAAGGCGGTGGAACTTAAGCCGGAGAACGAATATTTTCACCTGACGCTGCTGATAGCTACCCGGCTTGCCGGGAAGGACCCCGCCGAGGCGACTGCCAAACTGCGGCAGCACCTTTCCGCCCATGAAAAGACAAAATGGATCAGAATCGTATCGCATTACTATCTGGGCGACACCGACATTCAAAGGGAGGATGTCTTGAAGGAAGCCCGAAACGCCGAGAACGCCCGAAAAGTAGCGGAGCGGCTTTGCGAGGCCTACTATTATCTGGGCGTGAAGCGGCTGCTGGAGGGCGACCGGAAAGAGGCGGAACAGTACCTCGAAAGCTGCTTGGGCACCGACGTTTTCACCTTCACCGAATACCGGGCTGCCCGAGCGCTGCTTCTGCAGATGAAAACTGGCGGCATTTAACGCACCCCCAGGGCAATACCACGTTCCTCGGGGCTCCCCATGACCTCTACACCAACCTGCCAATCACTCCTCGCACCGTCTACTCCACAGGCATAGATTTGCATTTGATTGATGCGGTATCGTGAGCGAATACACGGGCACGAAGTTCTTTTCTTACCGAGGGAGAGCACTTTCTTGACCTGCATCAATGGCTCTGTGCCGTTTAGTGCGTATACTGCTGGCCCTACACCGATCTGGCGCAACCGGGTCGACGGGTGTCGCTTTACTATTTAATTTCAGGAGGGATAGATGATCGTCAGGGAGCGCCCCAGCGGGTTGCGCTTGTTCTTCATTATTCGGGGATCGGTGGTCCCGCGCATCAAATGGCCGCTTTGCGTCACCGTGCTGCTCGCCACGCTGGTCACGGTGACCCATGGGACCCTGTTCCGCTTCAAGGTCACCATGACCCCCATCCCGTTCAGCCTGATCGGCATCGCGCTCGCGGTGTTCATCGGTTTCCGCAACACCGCAAGTTACGACCGCTACTGGGAAGGGAGGAAGCTCTGGGGCGAGTTGATCTTCATGAGCCGCACCCTGACGCGGCAGATCCTCACCTTCGTCGCGCCGCAAAATGGTGCGGGGGCCGCCTGGCCGCCCTACGCTGAAGGGGACGACAGGAGTCGCATGGTGTACCGGTTGATCGCCTTCGCCCATGCCTTGAGGCACCACCTGAGGGACTCGCAGCCGCTGGACGGGGTGCGGGAACATCTCGCCGCCGACGAGGCCGAGCGGCTCGCTGCGGCCCACTCGAAGCCGCTCTTCCTGTTGCACGGGATGGCGCGCGACCTGCAGGATTTCCTGCGGCAGGAACGCGTTGGGACGTACTTCGCGGCCGGCATGGACGCGAACCTCACCGCGCTCACCACTGTCCTCACCGGCTGCGAGCGGATCAAGAACACTCCGATACCATTCACCTACAACCTGCTGCTGCACCGCACCGCCTACCTCTACTGTTTCCTGCTCCCCTTCGGGCTGGTGGATTCCATCGGCGTCATGACCCCCTTCGTGGTGGGGATCGTCTCGTTCACCTTCTTTGGCCTCGACGCGCTGGGGGACGAGATCGAGGAGCCCTTTGGCATACTCCCGAACGACCTCGCGTTGAGTTCCATGTGTCGGACCATCGAGCGGGACCTGCGCGCCGCGCTGGGCGAAACGGAACTTCCCCAACCGCTGCATCCGACCGACTACTGCATCCTGTAAAGGTCCCAACCGCTAAGACCGACTACCGTATCCTGTAACGCACGCTCCCCGAGACCAAGCTTTGCCGATTCCGCTGTGCGGTCGCTCCGAGGGGCGCGCCCGGCAGGGAACCCGCTTCGGTTGGGCTGAAGGGAGGACGGGACCTTCGAAGAACCCGCGTCCCGAATCCCCCGGATGTGCGAGTCCGCAAAACCTCAGCAGAAAACAGCAAGGGAGCCGCTATGCTAGCCGGCTCCCTTGCTGTCTCCATTCGAACCCCCCTGCAGTCCTCCCGGTTTGCCCCTGCTGATTCCCCGTTTACAGGGACTGAGAGCCGAGCGCGGTTCTCGCCCTTAACGGCGGATCAGCAGGGCATGCCGGAATTCTTGCGCGAATAGCAGAGCCAGGTGAGCGCCAGACAGCTCAGGTAGAAGGCGAGGAAGCCGTAGAGCGCGGCCTGCGGTCCCCCGGTAAGCGAGATCGAACTGCCGAATGCCTTGGGGATGAAGAAGGCCCCGTAGGCGGCGAAGGCGGAACTGAAGCCAAGGACGGCAGCGGCTTCCTTGGCCGCGTCGGTCACCGCCTGGCTTTCGGCCTGGGCGCCCTTGCCGGCCGCGGCACGCTGCCTTTCGGTTAAGAAGATCACTGGGATCATCCGGAACGTGGAGCCGTTGCCGATGCCGGTGGTAACGAACATAACGATGAACATGGCGAGAAAGCCCCAGAAGTTGCCGGGGGAGCCATCATGCGGCAGGTAGTGGAGCACTATGAAGGCCGCGAGCGCCATGGCGACGAAGTTCCAGAAGGTGACCCGCGCACCGCCGAGCTTATCGGCGATCCAGCCGCCCAGCGGCCGGCAGAGCGCTCCCACCAAAGGGCCCAAAAAGGCGTACTGAGTCGGGTTCGTGGTGGGAAACTGGGACTTGATCAAAAGCGGCAGTCCGGCAGAGTAGCCGATGAAGGAGCCGAAGGTGCCGAGGTACAGCCAGCACATGATCCAGTTGTGCTTGCGGCGGAAAATGACCGACTGCTCCCTGAACGAAGCCTTGGCGTCTGCGATGTCGTGCATGCCGAACCAGGCGGCGATGGTGGTGGCCAGGATGAAGGGAACCCAGATGAAGCCTGCGTTCTGCATCCAGACCGAGGTGGCGACCCCCTTGACGACGCACACCTCCGGTGCGCCGCACAGGGCGCTGAAGGTGCCGTTGGTGATCACCAGTGGCACCAGGAACTGCATGGCGCTCACCCCCAGGTTCCCGAGCCCCGCATTCAGGCCAAGGGCGGTCCCTTTTTGTGCTTTGGGGAAGAAGAAGCTAATGTTGGACATGCTGGAGGCGAAGTTCCCGCCGCCGAAGCCACACAGAAGCGCCAGCGTCAGCATGGTGGAGTAGCTCGTGTGCGGGTCGCGCACGGCAAAGCCGATGCCGACCGCCGGGATCAGCAACGAGGCGGTTGTGATGGTGGACCATTTCCGGCCGCCGAAGATGGGGACCATGAAGGAATAGAAGATCCTGAGCGTTGCGCCGGACAGGCCGGGGAGGGCGGCGAGCCAGAAGAGCTTGTCGGCGTCGAAGCCGAAGCCGATGGATTGCAGGTTTACCACCACGACGCTCCAGACCATCCAGACCGCGAAGGAGAGGAAGAGCGCGGGGATGGAGATCCACAGGTTGCGTGAGGCGATGGCTTGCCCCTCGTTTTTCCAAAAGGTTTCGTCTTCGGGCTTCCAAATTTTTAGTACGCGTGAGGACATCGTCCCTCCTTGGTGATCTAGTATAAGTGCTCCAACCGGGGTTAGGAACGAAATGTTTCACATTGATTCGATAGGTGTCGAATAGATCGTCCTGCTGTTGGCTGCAACTGCTTTGGTTCGATGCGTGTCGAATAGAACCCATACTGCTGATCGGCTGTGCGCGCTTTGATTCTATCCTTGTCGAACAGGATGCTGCTGCCGCTTATCCCAATCAACCGACTTACTTCCACCGATACAAAATCGGCGGATCCTTCAAAAAGTCGATGGGAAGGTAGAGCATGTGCACCAGCTTGGTGAAGGGGAGCAGCGCCACGGTCAGAAAGGCGCCTGCGGCGTGCAGCTTGACCACCAGTGGAAGGTCGGCCACGTAGGCCAGCTGCGGGTCGAAGGAAAACACCGACCAGAGGTAGGGAACTGCCGTGTGCAGGTACCACTGCGAACCCCAGCGCAGGACGAAACTGATGTAGATTCCCGTCCCCGCCTGGAAGGCCAGGAGGTAGAGCACGAGCCAATCCCCGCCGAAGGTGACCCGCTTCAGCATGGGGGCGTTGGCGCGGCGCAACAGGAGCAAAATGCAGCCCAGCAGGGCGAAGAGCCCGAGCCCCAGCCCGAAGCTTTCAACCAGAAGCAGGGTCTCCTGGTTTCCGAGCAGCGCCTTTAGCTTGTTCGGGAAGGCAAACCCGATTATGTGCGCTAACAGGATCGGGAGGATGCCGTAGTGCCACGGGTTGATCCCCCAGTAGAGGACCTTCCTCTCCAGGAACTGGGTGGAGTAGGCCGACCAGGTGAGCCGGTTGCTCATGAAACGGTACGGCGTGACCAGGAGCACCAGGGCCAGCGCCGCGTAGGGGAGCGCTATAAAGATCAGCGAGTTCAGCATGTCGAGACCTCCTCACGGTCGGTATTCAGGAGCAGGCCCGCCGCTTCGACCAGGGTGAGCCAGGGCGACCCGCCGCGCGGCGACCAGGTGGCCACCAGCTTGTCGAGGCCGGGTCGGACCAGTTCCTCGATGAAGCGGCGCCGGACTGCGTGCTCGCCGCGCCCGACCAGGTGGGCCAGAAAGGCGAGCAGTACCGGCAGGTGGTCGGGGAGTTCGCAGCCGGCCGGATCGAATTCGTGGCGCAGGAACTCCTGCTTCACCTGGATCAGGTAGGCACCCTTTTTCTGGTTGTCGCCGAACAGGTGGTGTCCCAGGTAGGGGGCTGCCGCCGGGTTGAAGTCGAACTGGGCCACGTAATCCTCCTGCAGTTCGGCAAGCGTCGAGCTGCGCACCAGTTCCGCGAACGGCGCGGCCGGCGACTCGTGGCCGTGTGCCTTCAAGAAGGCGGCCAGGCTGTCGCAGGACTCCAGAAGCCCATCTTTGCCAGCCGGGTAATCGAGCAGGCGCGCCAGGTCGTCGTAGCTTTGCTGGATGTTCATTTGGCCCCCCTGGTTTTCTTGAGGATGCCGAAGCCAGCTTCCTGCTTGCGCGACTCGGGATCCTGCACTTCGCGCTGCTGCGCCGGAATGATGTTGCGCTCGTGGTAGCCGGCGACGGTGAAGAGGCGGTAGAGCCGCTTGGCCGCAGCGTCGTCCAGACCCGCGTCGGCGAGGACGGCAGCATCGACCGGAAGCTTCAGGTTTTCGCCACGCATGAAGACCCTGAGTGCGATCAGCTTCTTCAGGACGTCCTCGACGATGCCGTGATTGCCGCCGGACAAGAGGCTCGCCAGGTAGCCGATCGGCACCCTGAGCGTCTCCAGGGCCGGGATCATGCCGTGCTCCAGGAGCTTGTGCGTATCGCCCCAGGTTGAGAGCACCGGCGAGAGCGACGGGATGTAGTAGGCCATCGGCACGGTCCTGAACTCCGGGTGCAGCGGGAGCGCCATGCCGAACTCCTTCACCAGGGTGTAGACCGGCGACTTGACCGCTGCATCGAGCCACTGGTCCGAGATGCCGTTCTTCTTGGCCCCTTCGCGTACCGTCGGGTCGGTCGGGTCGAGGATCAGGTCGCGGTGCGCCTGCACCAACTCTTGGTCGCCCTTGAGAGCGGCCGTCTCGACACCGTCGGCGTCGTACAGGAGGACGCCCACGTAGCGGATGCGCCCGACGCACGAGTGGGCGCAGGCGTTGCACTGGCCGGTCTCCACGCGCGGGTAGCAGAAGATGCACTTCTCCGCCTTGCCGGAACTCCAGTTGAAATAGACCTTCTTGTAGGGGCATGCGCTGGTGCAGAAACGCCACCCCTTGCAGACCTCCTGGTCCACCAGGACGATACCGTCCTCGCCGCGCTTGTAGATGGCGCGGGAGGGGCAGGAGGCGGCGCAGGCCGGGTTCAGACAGTGGTTGCAGATGCGCGGCAGGTACTGCATGAACATCGAATCGTAGCTGTCGACGATCGATTTGTCCTGAAGGTTCAGGTCGTTGGCAGCGTAGAGCTTGGAACCGGAGAGGTCGTCGTCCCAGTTGGGGCCTCCCTGGATTTCGTCGATCTTCTTGCCCGAGATCTGGGAGAACGCCTCGGCCACCGGCTGGTCGTTCGACTCCTTGGCGCCGGCCAGGTTGCCGTAGTCGAAGTCGAAGGGCTCGTAGTAGTCCTCGATCTTCGGCATGTTGGGCTGGAAGAACATGTTGGCGAGCGTCGGGCCCTTGCCGAGCGCCTTAAGCTTCAGCTTTTTGCCGTCGACCACCCAGCCGCCCTTGAAACGCTCCTGGTTTTCCCAATGCTTAGGATAGCCGACGCCGGGCTTGGTTTCCACGTTGTTCCACCACATGTACTCGGCGCCCTTGCGGTCGGTCCAGATGTTCTTGCAGGAGATGGAGCAGGTGTGGCAGCCGATGCACTTGTCCAGGTTGAACACCATTACTATTTGAGCTCTTACATCCATATTTGCGGCTCCTTTTTGTCGCCGGATAAACCACTAAGGCATAGAACGCGGATGACGCGGATTCAACTGGTTTTCGCGGATTTGAGTCAAAAACGAAGACGGATAACGTCAAAAACTACGGATTAACCAAAAAATTGAGATAAACCACGCACCGGATCTCCCTCCCCCCTGGCGGGGGAGGGCTGGGGTGAGGGGGAAGGTGCCGTCTGCGACCCCGTTGGCGGCTTTACCCATCCCCAGCCGCTCCCGTCACCGGAGGGGTCGGTCCAACCCGTAATGTATCTGCCTGGTTCCGACGTCCCCTTGGTATCTTGCCGTGTGCCTTAGGTTTAATCCGCGCAGATCGGTTAAATCCGCGTCGTCCGCGTTCCATCGCCGTTGACTTTCCCGCGTCCGATCAGGGGTTCAGCTTCCTCACCACCACATAGCTGTCGCGGTTCACCCCGGTGGGGCCCCAGTAGTTGAAGTAGTAGCTGAACTGCGCGTACCCACCGAGCATCAGCGTCGGCTTCAGCCTTATGCGGGAGAGGCTGTTGTGCACCCCGCCGCGCTTACCGGTCTTCTTCGACTTCTTGATGTTGAGGGTGCGCTCCGGCGCGTGGTACATGATCGCCGCACCTTTGGGGATCCTCGACGAAACGATGGAGCGGCAGACCACCACGCCGTTGGCGTTGTACATCTCGACCGACTCGTTGTCCTCGATCCCCGCGCTCTCGGCGTCTTCCGTATTCAACCAGACCGCCTGCCCGCCGCGCGACAGGGTCAGCATCCTCAGGTTGTCGCTGTAGGTCGAGTGGATGCCCCACTTGCCGTGCGGCGTGAGAAAGTTGAGCACCAGCCCGGTTTCTCCCTCGGTCTCGTCCAGAAGGGCCGGATCCAGTTTCCCCTTGAAGGTGGGGAGCCCCTCGTGGAACTCCCGGTAGTAGGGGTGATCCAGGTAGAGCGACTGCCGCCCGGACAGGGTGCGCCAGGGCACCCCGTGCTCCACGTTGAGCGTGAAGGGGGCGTAGGGGCGACCGTTGTTCATGAGGCCGCTCCAGATGGGCGAGCTGATTACCCGGCGCGGCTTCTGGGTCACGTCCTCCCATTTCATCCTGAAGTCGCGGCTGCCCTCCGAAATCTGTGCCAGCGGCTTGCCGACCCGTTTCTCCAGCTTCTGAAAGGCGCGGTGCGCCAGTTCACCGTTGGTCTCCGAGGCGAGGGAGAGGATGACATCCGCCACGGTCCGTTCGTCCTCGAGATCGACCCGCGCCTTGCCGCCGACGTTGCGGGTAGGGAGCGTCTCCAAAAGCTTCTCCGCCTCGTCGTCGGCGTCGTAGTAGTTGCCGTGCGACCCCAGGTGCCCGATATCGGGCCCAAGCGACATGAAGCGCTCGTAGATCTTCGGGTAGTCGCGCTCGACAATGGCCAGGTTCGGCATGGTCTTGCCGGGGATCGCCTCGCATTCGCCCAGCTTCCAGTCGAGCACGCGCCTCTGGGCGATCTCGCCCTGGGTGTCGTGCAGAAGCGGCGCGGCGATCACGTCCTTGACCGGTGTAGGAAGGTGCTTTTCGGAAAGCTCGCTCACCTTCTTGGCGATCATGCCGAAGATCTTCCAGTCGCTCTTCGACTCCCAGGAAGGCGGCACCGCCGCGTCCATGCAGTTCACGAAGGAGTGCATGTCGGTGGTGTTCAGGTCGCTCTTCTCGTACCAGGTGGCGGCCGGGAGCACGATGTCCGAGTACAGTGTCGAGGTATCCATCCGGAAGTTGAGGTCGACCACCAGGTCCACCTTCCCCTCGGGCGCCTTGTCGTGCCAGACGATGTCCTTCACCTGCCCCTTGGCCATCTCCTTGGCGGTCACGTTGCTGTTGGGCGAACCGATCACGTGCTTCAGGAAGAACTCGTGCCCCTTGGCGCTCGAAGAGATGGCGTTGCCGCGCCAGATGAACCAGACTTTCGGACAGTTACCCGCGCCGTCCGGGTCCTCGACGGCAAAGCGGGTCTCGCCGCTCTTCAGGCGATCGACCAGCCAGCTGCGGACCTCGGCGTCGCTCTGGCAACCGGCGGCCTTGGCCTTTTCCATGAGCTTCAGCGGGTTGTCGTTGAAGTGCGGGGCGAACGGGAGCCAGCCCATGCGGACCGCCTTCACGTTGAAATCGGCGGTGTGCATCGGCATCTTCTCGCCGGTTTCCGGTTTGAAGTAGTCCACGTAACTGCGGTCGTAGCGCCACTGGTCCGAGTGCAGGTACCAGAAGCTCGGGGTGTTCTGCAGGCGGGAGGGCTTCACCCAGTCCTGCGCCATGGCGATGGAGGTCCAGGGCGCCAGCGGCGCCACCTTTTCCTGCCCCACGTAGTGCGCCAATCCGCCGCCGTTCCTCCCAACGCTGCCGGTTAAGATGAGCGAGGTAATGGCGGCGCGGTAGATGAGGTCGTTGTGGTACCAGTGGTTTACGCCGGCGCCGATGATGACCATGTTGCGGCCGTTACTCTGCTCGCCGTTGGTCCCCCACTCGCGGGCGATCTTGATCAGCGTCTCGGCGTCGATGCCGGTGTGCTTCTCCTGCCACTTGGGGGTGAAGGGGAGTTCGGAGTCGTAGCCTGTCGGGTAGTCGCCGGAGAGCCCGCGGGAGACGCCGAACTGGGCCATCAGGAGGTCGAATACGGTGGTGACGGTGATCTCTCCCTCGCGGGTAGCGACCCGGCGCACCGGCACCTCGCGGATGGCATCCTTCTCGCCCTCGAAGCGGAAGCGGACTTTTGCCGTGGCCTCGCCCAGGAAGCTGAGCGCCGCGTCGATCGCGCCGCCGTTCACCAGGTCGGTCATGTCCAGATTCCAGTTCCCCTCCTCTTTGCTCCAGCGCGTGCCGAGGCTCCCCTTGGGGACGCGCACCCCGCCTTCCTGGTCCGCGACGCACAGGGTCCAGTCGGCGTGCTCCAGGTGGGCCGAACGCTCCATCTCGTCGGCGCGCAGGAATTCGCCCTGGCGCCAGACGCCGTCCTCCGGGGTCAGCTTCACCAGAAAGGGGAGGTCGGTGTACTTTCGGACGTATTCCTCGAAGAAGGGGACCCGGCGCTCGGCGTAGAACTCCTTCAGGATCACGTGATTGAGCGCCATCCAGAAGGCGCCGTCGTGTCCCTGTTCGACCGGGAGCCAGGCGTCGGCGAACTTGCTCGCCATGGAGTAGTCCGGCGACATGACCACCACCTTGGTGCCGCGGTAGCGCGCCTCGGCGAGGTAGTGGGCGTCGGGGGTGCGGGTCATCGGGACGTTCGAACCGCACAATACGATGTAGGAGGCGTTGTACCAGTCGGCCGACTCGTTCACGTCGGTCTGCTCGCCCCAGACCTGCGGGCTTGCCGGGGGGAGGTCGCAGTACCAGTCGTAGAAGCTCATGGCGACGCCGCCGAAGAGCTGCAGGAAGCGGGTTCCCGCCGCGTAGCTGATCATCGACATGGCGGGGATGGGGGAGAATCCGATCACCCGGTCCGGTCCGTGCTTCTTGGCGGTATAGACGCTGGAGGCGGCGATCAGATTGATCACGGTTTCCCAATCGCCGCGCCGGAAGCCGCCCATGCCGCGCTTCGAGGTGTAGGAGAGGCGCTTCTCGGGATTTTCCACGATGCTGGCCCAGGCCTCGACCGGATCGGCGAACTCTTTACGCGCCTCGATCCAGCGGTCCAAAAGTGCCCCGCGCATGTAGGGGTACTTGACCCGCATGGGACTATAGAGGTACCACGAATAGCTGATGCCGCGGGGGCAGCCGCGCGGCTCGTGGTTCGGGATGGTTCCGTCGAACTGCGGATAGTCGTTCGCCTGCAGCTCCCACCCCACGATGCCGTCCTTCACGTGCACCATCCAGCTGCAGCCGCCGGTGCAGTTCACGCCGTGGGTGCTGCGCACCACCTTGTCGTACTGCCAGCGGTTGCGGTAGAACTCCTCCCAGTTGCGGGAGTCCGGCGAACGCTCGTCCTTTATCCTGTTCGGCATTATCTGATTCTCCTCTTGAAGAGTATGACGGCAACGATGCACAGGGCGAAGAAGCCGAGACCCGCCACCGGGTAGGGATCGCGCGCCGGATGTTTCTTGGCGGAGGTGTCCTTAAAAAGCGCTGTTAGTGCGGTCATCTCGTCGTCGCTCAAGGGGCGGTCCGCGTAGATCTTCTTCATGACCGGAAAGCTTAGGCCTTTTAATACGCCGCGCACGCCGCTCTCGCCCATCCTGTCGTAAAGACCGGTAAGGTCGGCGGCGAGGGCTCCGCCGTTCACGCCGGGGTAGTTGAGCGCGTGGCAGGAGACACAGGGTGCGCCACCCTTGGCGAAGGGCTGCTTGCCGGTGAAGAGGGCGACGCCGGTTGCCAGGAGTTCCTTGGTGACAGCGACCTCGGTCGGCTTGGCCGCCTCGACGGGCTTCGCTTCGGCACCCGGTGCGCCGCTCGTGCCGGTGGCCGCAGCGCCGGCCGGTGCCGGGCCGCTGCCACCCAGAAAGGTGACGATCTTTTGGGCGTCGTCGCGGCTCACACCGAGGTTGGGCATCTCCATGCCGAACTTCTTAACCAGGTCGAGCTGGGCCGGGTCCTTTTCCGCCGTCAGCTTGTCCGGTTCGCTGATCACCCGCACCAGCCATTCGGCCGGGTGCTTGGCCGCGACCCCCTTGAGGTCCGGTCCGCCGCCGTCACCGCCGCCGATCGAGTGACAGCTTGCGCACTGCTTCTCGAAGATTTCCTTGCCGGAATCGGCCCAGGCGGTCCCTGCAGCCAGGAGCAGCAGTGCGAGGAGGATGAATCGTTGCAGCTTGGTGACTAAACGGGCCATTGGTGAAATCTCCTTGTCGTTATGAAACTGCCCGGCTGGGGGAGCCTAAGCAGAATAGATACACAACCGGCCGGTCGTCCGCAGCGCTGCCTGCCATCAGCCGTATAGCTGGCCGACGGCCGGCGGGGTTGCGGGGGGCGAGTCGACTCTAGAACAGTATCTCTGGAACAGTTTTGACTTAGGTCAATAAAGCCGAGATGGCGTTAGCGGAAAATCATGGCGGCTGGGTAAACCCTTAACGTCAGATAGGATAAAGTCGGTAGCCGTAGGTGCTGATTGAATTCGAGCTTTGGAGAGTGCAAGGGGGAGGGCTGGTGGGTGTTGAAGATGTTTCTTGCGGGGAAAGTTGGGGCATAGGGGATGAAGGGGAGGTGGCAAGAGAAAGGCTCCCATTCCGAGGCGGAAAGGGAGCCTTTTGGGTCGTCACCGAAGGCGGAATCGTTACTTCAGGCTGGCCAGGTCGATGACGAAGCGGTAGCGCACGTCGCTCTTGATGACCCGTTCGTAGGCCTCGTTCACCTGGTCGATGGAAATAACCTCGACGTCGGAGAGGACGCCGTGTTCGGCGCAGAAGTCGAGCATCTCCTGGGTCTCGCGGATGCCGCCGATGAGCGATCCGGAGAGGTGGCGGCGCTGCATGACCAAGGGCGCTGCGGACAGCGGGATGGGATCGGGGATGCCGACCAGCACCATGTTGCGGTCGCGTTTCAAAAGCCCCAGGTAGGCGTTGTAATCGTGCTGGGCCGAGACGGTATCCAGGATGAAGTCGAACTTCTTGGCGTTCACCTTGAAGGCGTCCGGTTGGCTCGTGTCGATGAAGTGGTCGGCGCCCAGGGCGCATGCCGCTTCTTTCTTGCCGGCCGAATGGCTCAAGACGGTAACGATCGCACCCATCGCCTTGGCGATCTTCACGCCCATGTGGCCGAGCCCGCCCAGGCCAAGGATGGCAACCTGGTCGCCCGCCTTCACGTTGAACTGCCTAAGCGGCGAGTAGGTGGTGATGCCGGCGCACAGAAGCGGCGCCACGCGCTCGAGCGGCATCCCCTTCGGAATGCGCAGGACGAAATCCTCGTTCACCGTGATGCGGGTCGAATATCCGCCGTAGGTCGGTGTCGTGCCGTCGCGCTCCAGGCTGTTGTAGGTGGCCGTCCCGTCTTCGCAGAACTGTTCTTCGCCCTCCTGGCACGCCTCGCATTCGCGGCAGGAATCAACGAAGCAGCCGACGCCGACCGTGTCGCCGATCTGCCACTTTTTCACGTGGGCGCCGGCCTTGACCACCGTGCCGACGATCTCGTGGCCAGGGACCATGGGGAATATGGAGCCGCCCCACTCGTCGCGGGCCTGGTGGATGTCGGAGTGGCAGACGCCACAGTAGAGGATGTCGATCAAAACGTCGTGCGGGCCGGGTTCCCGGCGTTCAATGGTGAACGGCGCCAGCGGCGCGCGTGCTGAAGGAGCTGCATAGGCTGGAGTGGTAAGCATGTCTTAGTCTCCTTTGTGTGATTGGCTACTGACAAAACGGTGCAACCGATTCATCGCATGCCAATCTACGGTAGTGCATTGCCGACACTCCAGCAATACACGTTCCTACGAAAGTCTTGCCTGATTCTACAGCCGGTTCTATTTGTGGTGCACCGAAGCGGTTCATCCTGCTATATTCTAGCACTACGATGGAACAACGGGAGGTGCCGTACAATGACTGCGCAGGAAGATATCAGGGGGGAACGTCGGTTGGTTGAACTGTTGGGGACATTGGCGACCAGGGAATGGTTCACCCCGTCTCCGCTTGAGGAAGTATGCTTCATCCGCTCCAGCAAACCAACCCCGCGAGCGCCGATTGCCTACGATCCCAGCATCGTGATCATCGCACAGGGGCGCAAGCTCGGCTACCTGGGAGGCGAGGTCTACACCTACGATCCGTACAACTACCTGGTCCTTTCGGTGCCGCTTCCCTTCGAGTGCGAGACCGTTGCCACGCCCGAGGAACCGCTTCTGGGTGTGGCGGTCCGGGTCGATGCTGCCCAGGTGAGTGAACTTTTACTGGAGATGGACGACAGCGGCGGGCCGCTGGGCAAGGTGCCACGGGGTATCTATTCGACCCCGCTCACCGAGGATCTCATTTGTGCCACCGTTCGGCTTCTGGAGTGTTTCGAAAATGAGCGGGATGCGCGGATACTGGGGCCGTCCGTGGTACGGGAGATCATCTACCGGGTGCTTTGCGGGGAGCAGGGGGGTGCGCTACGGGCATTGGCGGCCCGTCACAGCCATTTCGGTCAGATAGCCAAGGTGCTGCGACGCATGCACACCGAGTTTGATGCAGAATTCGACATAGCGACCTTGGCGCTTGAAGCCAACATGAGCGTGTCATCCTTCCACAACAACTTCAAGGCCGTCACCGCCGCCTCGCCGTTGCAGTATCTGAAGAGCATACGGCTGCACAAGGCGCGGATACTGATGGTGCGCGACGGTTTCAACGCCAGCACCGCTGCCAGCAAAGTCGGCTACGAAAGCGCCTCGCAGTTCAGCCGCGAGTTCAAGCGCTACTTTGGGACGACCCCCGCCGACGAAGCCGCCAAGATGAGGACCATGGCTGAGACGCTGCCGATCAGTGGTCGATCCGTCTGATCGGTCTGATCGGTCTGATCAGCTTACGCGCGCTCGCCCTGGGCGCGGAAGGGGCACAGTGACATGGCTGCGGCGATGCCCCAGAGCAGGGCCATGACTACGACGATAACAACCATTACATCCTCCTGTTATTCGAATGGTACCCGGGTGGCGCTAACCGCCGAGAGCGGGCCGGCGGCCGGCCAAGTGCCGACACGCCGCCGCATCGGTTTCTTTAAAGTTTCGCCGCCTTCAGAAAGAGGATGTTGTTCTCCAGGTGGACATGCTTGTGCAGGTCGTCCTCGAACTCTTTCAGCTTCCGGTAGGTTACCGCAAATGTGTTGCAGACGTCGTCCGGAATCTCGTAGTCCCTGGCCAAACGCCGGATGGCGTGGATCGCGTCGCCGATCTTGTCGTGCTCATGGGTGAGTGATACCAGTAGCGCCCTGAGGGTTTTGACTTCTTCCGAATCGGGCGCGGCTCCCTGCTTCACCAGCTCGGTCATCTTCCTGATTGTGGGAAAGAGCTCGTCCTCCTCTTCGCGCAGGTGCTGCGTCAGGTCCGCTGCCATCGTATCGAAAATTCCCGCTATCTGAACCACCTCGGGGTGGTGCGGGCCGTGTACCTCGGCGATCTTGTGCGCGTACCCGGCGATGGTGCCGGTATTCTCCCTCAGGTAGGCGTGATGCGTGTTGACGATGTAGTCGGCCAGAAAAGGAAGTTCCCACGCCGTGTAGTTCTGGCTGCGGTCGACCGGTTGTTCCGCCACCTGATCGAGGTCGTGGAGCACCTGCTTCAGATCGATCCCCTTCTCGTGGCAGGCCTCCGACAGGGCCACCTTACCGCCACAACAAAAATCGATGCCATATTTTTCAAAGACCTGTGCGGTCCGGTAATCCCGTGCCACCAGCTCGCCGACGGTCTGCTTTCCCAATTCCTGCTCCGTATCTCTCATTTCCTGCCTCCTTGGCGGTCGCGCCTTAGCGTCCTCAACCGCCGGTTACCTGCCCGCGAAGCCATCGGCTACGCTGCCCCAAGCCACATCATGTGCTTCTGAGTCCATTCTAGCACCAACCGCATGGCAGGTTATGACCCAGGTCAAGAAAGCAGAGTTGTCCGAACAGTGGCGCTATTTCCAGTCCGGGTGGCCGTGCCGCCAAGGTCCAAATGGGGGGCAACGGCCGGTTGTACTGCACACGATGGACTGAAAAAGTGCGGCCAGGCTGTTCAGAACTGTCTGACATGTTGGAATCTGTGAAACTTTATTCTTAGGGTTGATTGCGGATAATTGGATTGCCTTAAGGGATAAATTGCTCTAGATTGTGCCGAACGAGGACAAATCAAGATTGTTGCAGTACCTGGCACGCCAGATACAGTGGCCTTTGTCAGAAAAAGACCGATCTTGAGGGAGACATTGTATGGAAGACATCTCAGACAGCAGGCCGCTGATCCTTATCGTCGATGACGACCAGTTCATGCGCGTCATATTCAAAGATACTCTGGAAAACGGCGGTTTCAGAACGGCCGAGGCATACGACGGGGCGGAGGCACTCGCCAAGTTCGTCGAATTGCAGCCGGACCTGGTGCTGCTCGACCTGATCATGCCGCTACGCGACGGCTTCGAGGCCTGCCGGGATATCCGCGCGCTGGTGCAGGGACGGCACACGCCGGTCCTGATGGTGACCGGTGTCGACGAGGGCGAGCTGATCCACCGCGCCTTCGAGGCTGGCGCCACCGACTTCGTGGCAAAGACCAGCAGCCCCGATCTCCTGGTGTACCGGGTGCGCTGCCTTTTGCGCAACGGCCGGCTCTTGAAACACCTGCAGCACAGCGAGGACCGCCTGGCCCGGGTTCAGCAGATCGCCCGCCTGGGCGACTGGGAATGGTACCCGGAAAACGGCAGGTTCTGGAAATCGCAGCAGATGTTCAGTCTCCTCGGCACCTCGCAGGACGCCGACCCGGGCACGCTGGCGGCGTTCCTCCAGTTGGTCTGCCCCAAGGAGCGCGAGCTGGTACGGGCAAGGTTCGACCGTGCGCTTATCGACCCGGCCGGCTGCGATTTCGAGTGCCGCATCGTGCGCGGCGACGGGACCGAGCGCCTGGTTTGGGTCTACGGACGTCCCGAGACCGCCGGTGCAGGCAAGACCGCTCATCTGGTCGGGACCCTGCAAGACGTGACCGAGCTGCGACGCACCGAGGCCCGCAGTCGGATGCTCAAGGAGGCGGTCGACAGCCTGCAGATCGGGATCACCTTCAGCGACGCCAACGGCAAGATCGTGTATTTGAATCCCGCCGAGGCGCGCATGCACGGCTTCGAGGTCGAGGAGCTGATCGGCCGCGAGGCGCGCAGCTTCGCCTCCAGCCAGCACCGCAAACAGGCCCCGCCGGGGAACCTGAGCGAAGGGGTCTCCTGGCGCCGGGAGAGCGTGAACCTGAGGCGCGACGGCGCGGAGTTCCCGGTGCTGCTCACCTCCATCCCGGTCTTGGACCGTGAACAGCGCTACCTGGGGATCGTCACCACCTGCGAGGACATCTCGGAACAGAAGATGGCCGAGGAAAAAATCAACCGGCTAGCGTACTACGACAACCTGACCGGCCTCCCCAACCGCAGCATGTTCCTGGACAGGCTGCACCAGTGCCTGGCGCAGGCCACCCGCGACGGGGAATCGCTCAGCCTGGTTTTCCTCGACCTGGACAACTTCAAGGATGTGAACGACACCCTGGGGCACGGCGCTGGCGACCTGCTGTTGTGCCAGGTGGCCCTGAGGCTTTCGGAGTGTATCCGCGAGTCCGACATCCTGGCGCGTCTGGGTGGCGACGAGTTCGTCGTTTTGCTCACCTCGGTCTCCTGCCAGGAGCGGATCGCGGCGGCCGTGCAGCGCATGCTCGACATTTTCGCGACCCCCTTCCTGATCGAGGAACGAACCGTCTATTCGAGCGCCAGCATCGGCATCGCGCTCTTCCCGGACGACAGCCACGACGCCTCAAGCCTCTTCCGTAGCGCCGACACCGCCATGTACCACGCCAAAAGCGAAGGTCGCGCCCAGTTCCGCTTCTTCTCCGAAGAGATGAACGACAAGATCATGCGCCGGGTGGCCTTGGAAAACAGCCTGCGCCAGGGACTGGAACGCAACGAGTTCTTCCTGCACTACCAGCCGCAGTGGGACCTCAAAACGAACAAGATGGTGGGCGCCGAGGTGCTTTTGCGTTGGCAGAGCCAGGACTTCGGCCTCATGCTCCCCTCCGAGTTCATCTCGCTTACCGAGGACTCCGGCCTTATCTTCAGCATCGGCGAGTGGGTGCTGAGGAGCGCCTGCCTGCAGGCAAGGCTCTGGGCCGAGCAGGGGCACCAGGAGTTCAGGGTGGCGGTCAACATCTCCGGAAAGCAGCTTAAACAACAGGATTTCGTGGAGATGGTCACCGGGGTGATCGAGGAGACCTGCGTCGATCCTAAGAGCCTCGAATTGGAGTTCACCGAGAGCGTCATCATGGAGAACGCGGAGCGGACCATCGAGACCCTGGCCGCGCTCAAGCAGATGGGCGTGCAGTTGAGCATCGACGATTTCGGGACCGGCTACTCGTCGCTCAACTACCTGAAGCACTTTCCGGTAGACCGGATCAAGATCGACCGCTCTTTTGTGGCCGATGTGAGCCGCAGTAACGACGACGCGGCCATCGTGGAGGCTATCATCACCATGGCGCAGAGCCTGAGCCTCAAGGTGCTGGCCGAGGGCGTGGAGAACAGCGACCAGCTGCACCACCTGAGCACGCTCGGCTGCGACGAGGTGCAGGGCTTCTACCTGGCGCGGCCCATGCCGGCCGACGCGCTGCAGGGGAACCTGGGAGCCACGCATGGCAGAAGGGTCGGCAAACATGCCGTGACCGAGTGGTTCGACAGTCGTCAGCTCACCACCTCCGGCCCGGCGGTCGTGCCGGAGCCTGGCCAAGTCCAGGGGAACATTTGCGCTTTGCCCGATTAAAGCTACACTCCTTTAGGCGGCGCGAAAACTGAGCCCGGTTAGGGCGCCGCAACCAGCACAAGGGGGGATAGCATGAGCCGACAGCCGCATGAACACTACCTGAAACTTAAGGAACGCCACTCCGATCTGATCGCATCGGTCGAGGCGCTGAGCACCGTGGCGCGCAACGCCGGGCCGCTGGACGCGAAGACCACCCACCTGATCCAGCTGGCGGCCGCCGCCGCCACCAAATCCCACGGCTCGACCCACAGCCACACCATTCGGGCACTCGAAGCGGGGGCAACACCCGAGGAAATCCGCCATGCGGTAATAGTCCTCACCAGCACCATCGGTTTCCCGACCGTCGCCGCTGCGCTTGCCTGGGTCGATGACGTCATAGAACGGGGCCACTAAGAGGCGCAGACAGGCTGGAGACATACTGACCCCTGGCATTTCCGGTAACGGCTGCCGGGGGTTTTTTTATAGCTCCCCATCGTGCTCCGTTGGTCCTGTGAAGGAGATATCTCATGGACTTGCAACTAAACGACAAACTCGCCCTGGTCTCGGGTTCCACCAAGGGGATCGGGTTCGCCATTGCCAGGCTCCTGGCCCGGGAGGGAGCCCGGGTCATCGTGAACGGTCGCAGCGAGGCATCGGTCGACCAGGCCCTGGAGCAGATCCGCCGCGATCACCCGGAGGCCAGACTCGAGGGCTTTGCTGCCGACTTGGCCCAGGCCGCCCAAGCGGCCCCGCTTTTCGAGCGCTTCCCACAGGTCGACATCCTGGTGAATAACCTCGGCATCTTCCAGCCGCAACCTTTCGAGGAAATCCCCGACGAGGAGTGGCGTCGCTTCTTCGAGGTGAACGTGCTGAGTGCCGTCCGCCTCTCGCGCCAGTATCTCCCCGGCATGCGAGAGAAGAACTGGGGCCGCATCGTGTTCATCAGTAGCGAAAGCGGCGTCCAGATTCCGGTCGAGATGATCCACTACGGCATGACCAAGACCGCCATGCTTGCGGTATCGCGCGGCATCGCCGAGAGCCTCGCCGGGACCGGGGTGACCAGCAACGCGGTGCTGCCGGGTCCCACCTTCTCCGCCGGCGTGGAGGAGTTCGCGGCGCAGTTGAGCGGCGGGCGTCCCATCCAGGAATTCGAGCAGGAGTTCTTCCAGACCGTGCGCCCCAGTTCGCTGCTCAAGCGCTTCGCCACTACCGACGAGGTGGCCAACCTGGTCGCCTACGTCTGCAGCCCGCTTTCCTCCGCCACCAACGGGGCGGCGCTTCGTGTCGACGGCGGCGTGCTGCGTTCCTGCTTCTGAGCCGGACGCTTTCGCTTCGCGGGAGCGGCTTACGCCGTGCCGGTGGCCACTGCTGGCGGCTAAAGCCGCACCTACAGCTGAATTACCGGTACACGCACCCAATCACACAGCTTCACGGAGGGTAGATGATCCGTGGCAAGTTGTCTCAATTACGCAGCTGGATCGGCGGGCTTTCCCCCGCGGCGCTTACCGCCATCTTCCTGTTCGGCAGCGTCTGCTGGTTGCTCATGGCGGACTGGGTGCTGTTTCACCAGCTCCAGGGACAGCCCGAACTCTGGCCGGAAGTCACCGCTGTCGTTGACGGTCTCGGCGTCCTCACCATGGCCGGGATCATCTACCTGCTGAGTTCGAAGATCCAGGCGCGTCATCTGGCCAACGAACGGCAGATCCGGGAGCAGGCAGCCCACGACGGTCTCACGGGGCTCTTCAACCGGCAGGCCTTCGACGAGCTGATGGCGCAGTCCCTGGAGCACGCCAAGCGTAGCAAGGAGTCCCTGGCCCTGTTGTTTCTCGACTTGGACCGGTTCAAAACGGTCAACGACCGCGGGGGACACTTGGTGGGCGATGCGCTGCTGGTCGAGACCGCGCGCCGCCTGAAGGAGTGTTGCGCACTGCGCGGTGAGGATATCGTGGCGCGGGTAGGTGGCGACGAGTTTGCCATCTTGATGCGGCAGCCCGAACTGCCGGACGGGCCGAGCATCGTGGGGGAACGGGTGCTGAAGGCGATCTCGCAACCGTTCGAGGTGGAGGGGAACCCGATCAGGACCAGTGCCAGCATCGGCATCGCCCTGTATCCCTCCGATGGCAAAGATGCCAAGCAACTCTACAAGATGTCTGACCTGGCGCAGAGTCAGGCGAAGCAACAGGGCCGCGGCGTTATCTGCTTTTACGGCGGGGCGTGGCAGGAAGAGCGCGACGAACGGCTGCAACTGGAACAGGGCCTGCTGCGGGCATTGACCCATGACGAGCTGTTCCTGGTCTATCAGCCCAAACTGGATACCGCCAGCATGCGGGTCATCGGGGTCGAGGCGCTGGTACGCTGGAAGCATCCGCACCTGGGAATTCTGGGCGCCGACAGCTTCATCCCGATCGCCGAGAAGTCCGGCCTCATTTGGCCCCTCACCGAATGGGTGCTGAAGGCGGCCTGCCGCCAGGCTGCCCAGTGGTTCCGCAACGAGGGTGTGGACGTCAACGTGGCCGTCAACATGCCACCGTCGGTCTTCGATCATGAAGACCTGGAACAGGTGATCGAGCGGGCGCTCAGCGAAGGCGGGCTCCCCCCGGATCGGCTCACCCTTGAGATCACCGAGCAGTCGCTTATGACTTATGCTAACGAGCCCCTCGAGGTGCTGGAGCGGCTGCACCGGATGGGGCTCAACGTCCAGATCGACGATTTCGGCACCGGCTACTCCTCGCTTTCCTCGCTCAAGCACTATCACTTCCAGGCACTCAAAATCGACCGCTCCTTCGTGAGCGACGTCGTCACCTCTTCAGACGATGCCGCCATCGCCACTACCATCATGTTCATGGCCAAATGCCTCGATATGGAAGCCATCGCCGAGGGCGTGGAATCGGAGGCGCAGATGGATTTCCTCTCCTCCATCGACTGCCGTCTCATGCAGGGCTACTACTTCGCCCGCCCTCTGAGCGCCGAAGCGGTGAGCGCGTTCATACGACAGTTGCTGCCTAAGAAAGCTGATGGGAAAGTCTGATATAGGGCGCGATACCCGGAATTCCTGCAGTTTCTTGTATTGGAACGGCTATCGTCTATACTGGTGAAAATTTTCCAATGTGTGCAGCCGAAAGGAGTTACTCATGTCCATGCGTCAGAAAACGGTAGCCGTACTGACCGGAGGAGGCGACGTCCCCGGCCTGAACCCGGCCCTGAAGACCTTGGTGAACCGCGCTGCCGACAACGGCTACCAGGTAATCGGCATCCGCCGCGGCTGGGGAGGCCTGCTCAACTTCAATCGCGACGACCGGCAATCCATGGAGAAGTACATCATGCCGCTGGACCGGCAGGTGGTCCGGACCGTTGACCGCACCGGCGGCACCTTCCTGCACACCAGCCGCACCAACCCGGCCAAGGTTAGCAGCTCCGAGACGCCCGACTTCATGAGAGGTGCGGAGTTCGATGCCGCGGCCTCGGGAACCCGCGACTACACCTCGCACGTGCTGGCGAACCTCGAGCACCTGGAGATCGATGCACTGATCGCCATCGGTGGCGACGACACCTTGAGTTACGCGGAGCGCCTGCACCGGGAGGGTTTCCCGGTGGTGGCGATACCGAAGACGATGGACAACGACGTCTACGGGACCGACTACTGCATCGGTTTTTCCACCGCGGTCACCCGCAGCGTGAACTTCATCCACAGCCTGCGCACCAGCGCCGGATCTCACGAGCGCATCGCCGTGGTCGAACTCTTCGGCCGCAACTCCGGCGAGACCTCGCTCATCTCCGCCTATCTCTCCGGGGTGGACCGCGCCCTCATCTCGGAGGTCCCCTTCGACGTGGAGAAGCTTGCGCTTCTCTTGCAGGAGGACAAGCGGGGCAACCGGAGCAACTACGCCATGGTTACCGTGTCGGAAGGCGCAACCATGATCGGGGGGCAGATCGAGGAGTACGGACAGGAGGACGCCTACGGGCACAAGAAGCTCGGCGGGATCGGAGTGGTGGTGAGCGAGGCGATCAAACGTCTGACCGGCTCCCATATCATCTACCAGCAGCTCTCCTACCTCATGCGCAGCGGGGCTCCCGACTCATTGGACCTCATGGTGGCCTTCAATTACGCCAACATGGCGATGGACCTGGTCGCCGAGGGGATGTCAGGGAGGATGGTCTGTCTGCAGGGAGGCACCTACCGGCACATCCCCATCAGTTCCATCATGCAGGGGTTGAAGCGGGTGGACGTGGCGGAGCTGTACGACACGGTCGAATACCGCCCCAAGGTGCGCCACGTGCTGGGGAAACCGATGTTCCTTTACTGATGGCTTTTTCCGGAACCGCATGAGCGAACCGAAGCGCAG
>Ga0079306_1000073_pt1 | contig 122322 bp, 82 predicted proteins | sample Methanotroph_Enr_FD_79181 | JGI IMG/M metagenome (GOLD analysis project Ga0079306, IMG submission 79181) | Enriched soil microbial communities from Old Woman Creek wetland in Ohio, USA - Methanotroph_Enrichment_5 | ecosystem: Environmental > Terrestrial > Soil > Wetlands | place: USA: Ohio... | reverse complement strand
ACTAAGATACAAATTTTAGGGCAAATAAAAAAGTCTGGACTTAGCGAAGTTCAGACTTTTTCTGTAAAAAAAATGAGGGTGACCAACCTTTTTGGACACCCTCTTGTTTTTTTCTATTTATAAACGAATTTGGAAATTCGTTCACCCATTATAAACTATTTATAGCATTCAGATCCTCGAAAGCAACCTGCAAACGGGCAATCAAAGCTTCTTCACCTTTGCGTAACCAAACGCGGGGGTCGTAGAATTTCTTGTTCGGTTTTTCGGCTCCTTCGGGATTACCGATTTGACCTTGCAGATATTCACGGTTTTTAGCTTCAAAACCACGAACACCGTCCCAATAAGCCCACTGAGTATCGGTATCGATATTCATTTTTACCACTCCGTAGCTGATAGCCTCACGAATTTCTTCGTGTGTAGAACCTGAACCACCATGGAATACGAAACTTACCGGATGATCAACTGACAAACCGTCTTTGGCTTTGATATAATCCTGCGAGTTTTTCAAAATTACCGGGGTTAATTTTACATTACCCGGTTTGTAAACACCGTGTACATTGCCAAAAGAAGCTGCAATAGTGAAGTTTGGAGAAATTTTGCTTAGAGCGGCATATACCTTGTACACATCTTCGGGCTGAGTATACAACAAGCTGTTATCAACATCGCTGTTGTCAACGCCATCTTCCTCACCACCTGTGATGCCTAATTCCATTTCCAAAGTCATACCCATTTTGCTCATGCGAGTTAAGTATTTTTCGCAAATTTCTATGTTTTCTGCAAGTGGCTCTTCCGAAAGATCCAACATGTGTGAGCTGAAAAGCGGCTTGCCGTATTGTGCAAAATGTTTTTCGCTGGCATCAAGCAAACCATCTATCCAGGGAAGGAGTTTTTTGGCTGCGTGGTCGGTATGAAGAACAACACGTACACCATAGGCTTCGGCCAGCGTGTGAATATGTTTAGCTCCTGCAACAGCACCTAAAATAGCTGCTTGTTGACCCTCCAGTTTTAGTCCTTTTCCGGCATTAAATGCAGCCCCGCCATTGGAGAACTGAATCATGACCGGCGCATTAGCCACTTTGGCAGCTTCCATAACTGCATTCACTGTGGAAGATCCAACTACATTCACTGCAGGAATTGCGAATCCGTTTTCTTTGGCTACTTTAAATATAAACTGCAGATCTGAACCGGTAACCACACCGGGTTTTACTACATCTGAAATTTTACCCATAATCTATTCTTATTAAATTGTTTTTAATGATTTACAATGATAATAGAACAACCAGAGATGGAAAAAGTTAGGTTGGAGTTTATAAAAAGTATTATTTTGATGCTTGCTTTTGGTGGTTTTCAAATTCCTTAGGCGTCATTCCAAATTGTTTTTGAAAGCATTTGGAGAAATAAGATGGATTATTGAACCCAACCAAATAGGCTATTTCATTAATCCGATGCTCGTGCTGGCAGATGTACCCGGCGGCTTTTTTCAACCGTACAAGCTGAATCAACTCATTGGGAGTAATGCCGGCCAGCATCTTTATTTTGGCAAAAAGGCCTGAACGACTGATGAATAGATCTTCGGCCAACTGGTCGATACTAAATGCTTCGTTAGAGATGTTTTTCTCAATAATCTCATTCATTTTTGTCAGGAAAAGTTCATCGGAAGCATTACCCGCAATGGTGGTAATAGGTGTAACCGGCATTTCTGAGTATTTTTTCCGAAGCATTCGGCGCGAATCAATCAGGTTGTTAATTTGCGCTTTGAGATGATGGATAGAAAATGGTTTCTCGATATATGAATCGGCACCAAAATTCAGCCCCTCTATTTTTGTATCCAAATCGGTTTTGGCGGTAAGTAACACAAACGGAATATGACTGTAGAGGTAATTGGTGCGCACGGCCTGGCAGAACTCCAATCCGTCCATTTCGGGCATCATTAAATCGCTAATTATCAGATGTATTTCGGTTGTTTTCAGGCAAGCAAGGCCTTCGACCCCATTAATAGCCGTAACTACTTTATACTCACTGCTAAAATTATCCGACAGGAAGTTTCTCATATCGTCATTGTCTTCAACAATTAGCAACACGGGAGCTTCTTTCGGTTGGTTGGAAGCGGTTCCAGTACTTTGTTCCGGTTGTGGAACCAACTCTATTTCGGGGCTAAAATTCGAAACCGGTTCAATGTTTTCGTTGGCCGTTACTTCGGCTGTTAACGGAAGAACAAGACAGAAAGTGGCACCTGAGTTGGGTGAATCTGATACAACAACTTTACCGTTGTGGGCCTCTACTATGCTTTTCACTAACGAAAGCCCGATACCTGTGCCTTGTTTGTTAGTACCCGGAATTTGATAAAACGGATTGAATATCTTCTCTTTCTCGTCGTCTGAAATACCTTTACCATTGTCCTGAACGCAAATCTCGAAGGTTTTATCGGCAGCGCGTTTTTTGCAGGACAAAACAATGCTGTCTTGCGTATATTTCAGCGCATTGGTAAGCAAATTGCTAACCGATTTGGTAATAGCTTCCTGATCGACATCGGCTTTGAAGTTTTTATCAGGACACACAAAGCTGAATGTGATATTGTTTTGCTCGAAAATAGGGATAAATCGTTCGCAAACATTATTCAGCAGGCTGTAAATATGCTGACTGCCGGGATTCAAAACAAGCGAACCCTGTTCCACCTTTCGGAAATCGAGCAACTGATTAACCAATTGAAGCAGGCGTTGACTGTTTCGCTCGATAATGTTCAAATCGTTGTTTACCGATTTAGGAAACTGTTCGTTATTCCCCAAAATTTTCTCCAACGGACCAATAATCAACGAAACCGGCGTGCGTATTTCATGAGCCACCATGGTAAAAAATTGAATCTTGGCGTTATAAATTTCTTTTTCCTTTTGTTGACTCAGCTCTTTAATCTCCTCGTTATGGCGTTGTTCTGTCCTAAGTTTTAAATACCGAACCAGCATAACCGCCGCAACCACAAAAAGGAGCAGATAAAGTATTTTAAAGCCTAAACTCAGCCATAGCGGCGGATGGATAATTATTTTAATCTGGGTTCCTACATCGTTCCAAAGTCCGTCATTATTAGATGCCTTCACCCTAAAAATATATTCGCCGGCCGGAAGGTTGGTGTACGTTACCTTGTGCTGAAGCGATACCACATTCCAGTCTTTGTCGAAACCTTCCAGCTTATAAGCATATTTATTTTTCTCGGGTGTAACGTAACTCAGAGCCACAAAACTGAGGCTAAAAACATTGTCTTTGTAGGTCAGGTTTATCTCTTTACAGTCGCCAATAGCTGTTTTCAACGGACTATCCTCACCCACTACTACTTCCTTGTTGAAAATCTCAAGCCCGGTAATAACAACCGACGGTACATGTGTATTCTGATTCAGATGTTTGGGGTTAAAGGCATTAAAACCACTGGCAGTACCGATATAGATAGTCCCTGTTGAACTTTGCAATCCGGAGTTGACGATAAACAGATCGCTCAACAACCCATCGCTGCGGGTAAAAATCTGGTACGATTTATCCGAAATATTGTAGCGGATTAGTCCTTTGGCAGTAGTGAGCCACAAGTCATTGCCTACGGGAATTATGCTGCAAATAACAGGACTCGGGATGTTGACTGAAATAGAATTGAACTTATCGGCTTTAGCATCGTAGCAACACAAGCCGTTGGCGGTTCCTATCCACATCGTATTGCCAGAGTCGAACGCTATGCAGTTAATCTGATTGCTGGGCATACTACCGGCCGAGAGCCCGGCACTGCTGTAGTTTTTCCATTTGCCACTCAGCGGTTCCAACCGGTAGATTCCTTTACCCTGAGTAGCAAACCAAAGAAATCCTTTCTTATCCTGCTTAATGTCAATGGTAGTTACATCAAATTTTTTGATACGGGTAAAATCGTCGGTGGTGCGGTTGTACAGGTTTACTCCCGACATACTTGTTACCCAAATACGTTTTTCATTATCCTTGAAAATGGCATAAATGCTTCCACCATCCAGCGTTCGGACATCTTTATCAACGGAATTGTACAGTTTAAATTTTCCGGTTTTGGTATTCAGCACATTCAATCCGCCGGAGTAAGTACCTATCCACAATAAATCATCGTCCCAACACAAAGCATGCACATTGTGATAAGAAATACTATTAGAACCATTTTTGGGCATATATGCCGAGAAGGTTCCAGTGGCCGTATTCAGTACGTTCAACCCTCCATCGTCGGTGGCTATCCACATATTTCCGTGTTTATCTTCGGCAAAGCGTCCCACCACATTTCCACTCACCGAATTCACATAGCGCGAATGCGAGTAGCGTTCAAAAAGTCCACTATTGGTCGACAAATAGTTGATTCCTCCAAAGTAGGTCCCAATCCAGAATCCACCTTCATGATCTTTGAAAATAGGGTAGATAAATTTATCGGAAATGGATGCTGGATCAGATTCACTGGGACGAAAAATCTGATGTGCCAATGTATTTATATTAAATAAACTCAGTCCATCGTCGGACCCAACCAGCAACACTCCGGGTTTGTATTCGTTTATTTCGTGAACATGTAGAATTCCTCCGGGAAGATCAGGTGATAAATAGGGCGAAATCTCGCCGGTAGTAGTATTTAGCTTACAAATACCCCGGCTCCAGGTACCTAACCAGAAATTATTTTGTGAATCTTCGAAAAATTTATAGGCAGTGAAATTTTTATGCTGAACCGGGAAAGAACGAAAACTTCCACTCTTCCGGTCGAAACGCAACAGTGGATTGTCGGGAGCTTTGGAGGCAGCCCATACATTATTTTTCTTATCCACATATACCTGATTGACTTGATCGAAGCGGTTGGAGTTCATTCCTTCGATAAGCACATTGTACTGATCCAGTTTTTTGGATTTCAGATTGTACGAAAACACACCTTGCCCATAGGTTGAAATCCAGATACAGCCGAAGCGGTCCTGCACAATATTATTAATGGACGTGTTTATCTCAGAACCATCGGCAGTTTTCACCGTAAAGTGATCAAATTCCTCTTTCGACGGATTGAACGTATAAATCCCAACATCAGTTCCAACCCAGATAGCCCCTGAAGGATCTTCGAGCAAGCTGGTTATCAGATTGCTTATCATGGAGTTTTTACCTGTGCCGGCAGAACGATATTCCCTGAAACTGTATCCATCAAAGCGGTTTAGTCCGTTTTCGGTACCAATCCACATAAATCCATGCCTGTCCTGAATAATGCTCGAAACTGTATTGTAGCTTAACCCATCCTCTACTGTGTAATGACGAAAGCTGAGCGTGCCACTCCACACAAACTGGAGAGCAGAAGCTATCCACATCATCATTATAAACAGTTTCGTTTTTTTCATTCGTATAGCAGATTTTTAATTTAAAGTTTGACCGGAAAATCAAATGCAATATTACGATAATTATGTTTCACCTCCGAAAGAATAATACAATAAAATATCAATATAGTCCAGATTCAACAGCACCAACCCTGATAATGTGTCATTTGTAAAAAACACATACTACTGCAACATTAGACTATTTTACTAGCAGAATAGACTCGTTTGTTATTTCTTCCCACAACTTTCCCGTTAATTTGCCTTCGAATCTTTAATGCCTGAAAAAATAAAAATCAACAATATCAAATGAAAATCAAAATTCTAATTATCCTGCTCTCTTTGGCATGGCTACCAACAGCATCAAATGCCGAAAAAACAAACCCGCAAAGTGTAACCGATTCGATTTTTTATTCATTAGCTGCTACTCCACCCATGGGCTGGAACAGTTGGAATAAATTCGGTTGTAGTATAAATGAAAAATTACTGATGGAAATGGCCGATGCCATGGTCAGTTCCGGAATGAAAGATGCAGGGTACGAGTATATTGTAATTGACGATTGCTGGCAGGTTGGCCGCGATAAAGACGGTAACATTGTGGCAGACTCAGTTCATTTCCCAAATGGAATAAAAGCACTCTCGGACTATATTCACAGCAAGGGTCTCAAACTCGGAATTTACTCCTGTGCAGGTTCGCTTACCTGCCAGGGACGCCCCGGAAGTCGCGGATACCAGTTTCAGGATGCCCGCCAATACGCAAAATGGGGAGTGGATTACCTGAAATACGACTGGTGTTCTAACGAAGGACAAAGTGCCGAAGCAGCCTACAAAACCATGAGCGACGCATTGAAAGTGTGTGGCCGTCCTATTGTGTTCAGCATCTGCGAGTGGGGCGAAAACCAACCTTGGAAATGGGGAAAAGGAATTGGGCATTTGTGGCGCATTACCCCGGATATCCGCGATTGCTTCGAGTGTAAGTTCGACTGGGGTGGTGTGGGTGTACTAAACATTATAGATACAATGGCCGATTTGTATACCTATGCCGGCCCCGGACACTGGAACGATGCCGAGATGCTTGAAATTGGCAACGGTGGCATGACTTACGATGAATATGTTACACACATGTCGATGTGGAGCATGCTGGCTGCTCCGCTTATGGCTGGTAACGACCTGCGTAGCATGAGTGCTGAAACCAAAGAAATCTTAACCAACAAAGAGGTAATAGCTGTAAATCAGGATAAATTGGGGCAGCAAGCCATTCGGTTTATGGACATGGGGGAGCACGAAATTTGGGCAAAACCGCTTGAGAATGGTGAAATAGCGGTATGTTTCCTGAATAGAACCGATGACGAATGGGATTTGACCTACGACTGGAAAAAGAATGCCATGTATTTTGCCACCGACATAAATGTATATAAGAATGAATACTCAATCCGTGATTTGTGGAAACATCAAAATATAGGAACTACCGCTTCACTCACCAGGCAAAAAATACCGGCACATGGTGTATTAATGGTTCGCTTGTCATTAAAAAAAAACACAACAGCAGTAACTGAAATTCCCAAGAACCAAAATCTGAATAAATTCTACAGCAAAATGGTGGATGCCAAAGGCATTCCGGTCATAAGCTCGAAACAAGTAAGCAACATGGCATTGAATACCGCTGCCGGAATTTTGGAAGCCATGCTTAGTAAAAAAGAAGTCCTGAAAGCACTCACCGACCGCAAAAGCTATGTAATGATTATTGGAGCCAACGAACAAACCTGTGACATGCCCGAGTATGCCGACATTTGCTCATCGCCCGACTCGATAGCGTATTGGAACAAACGGGCACGCGGACTTGGCGATGACACCGGAACCAACCGACCCGCTGCCAGCTGTGGAGAAGAAAACCTGCTGTGCTTACCCGGCGACAGGTACGAAGGTGAAAATATCTTAGTACACGAATTTGCGCACATCATTCACACTGTGGCATTGACTAAATTATATCCTGATTTCAATGCAAACCTACAAATGCTTATGGACAAAGCCAGTGCAAAAGGGCTATGGAAAAATACCTATGCCATGACCAATAAAGAAGAATATTTTGCCGAGTGCGTACAGTCGTTTTTCAACTGCAACCGTTGGGTGAATCCGGCGAATGGTGTGCATGGAGAAATCAACCGCCGCGAAAAACTAAAGAACTACGACCCGGAAATGTATAGTTTTCTGTTGCGCTTTTTCAACGAAATTCAATTGCCGATAAACAACAAAATTCATTCATAAATCTTTATTTTAGGCGGTTTTAGACTATTTTACCACTAATTTAGATTATTGTTTTATTCATAGAAAAATGAAATACGTTCATTTGCAATGTCATTTCGCCCTTAAATTTATACTCAATGAAAATCCGTTTCTACTCATCCGTTTTAGCTTTAACGGCATGTTTGCTGATTCCTGTTATGGCTCAAAAGCAACAAAAACAAAGCATTCAGCAAGTGCCTTTCAATAAGGTACATTTCACCGATCAGTTTTGGTCACCACGCATCGAAATCAACCGCACCGTTTCTATTCCATCAGCTTTTAGCGAATGTGAGAAAAATGGCCGGTTCGATAATTTTGCGCTTGCGGGCGGACTTATCAAAGGTGAGCACAAAGGCGATTTCTCGTTCGACGACACTGATCCGTATAAAATTATTGAAGGCGCTTCCTATTCCTTGGCAGCCAAATACGACAAAAAGCTCGATCAGTATCTGGACAGCGTAATTAACCTCATTCGCGCAGCGCAGGAGCCTGATGGCTATCTCACTACCTGCGTTACCAACAAATGTACCCGCCTCAGCGGTTGGTGGGGAAAAGCCCGTTGGGAAAAAATAAACAGCCACGAGTTGTACAATTCAGGCCATCTTTACGAAGCGGCAGTGGCGCATTTCCAATCCACCGGAAAACGCACATTACTCAATGTGGCTATTAAAAATGCCGATTTGGTTTGCAAAGTATTCGGGCCAAACGCGGGTCAAATTCATCGCCCGTCGGGTCACCCCATTGTGGAAATGGGATTGGCAAAACTCTACAAAACCACCGGCAATGCCAACTATTTGGCCATGGCCAAATATTTTGTAGAAGAAACCGGACGTGGAACCGACGGACACCACCTGAACGAATACAGTCAGGATCACATGCCCATTCTGAAGCAGGACGAAATCAAAGGTCACGCCGTTCGGGCCGGATATTTGTATTCGGGCGTTGCCGATGTGGCAGCTTTGACCAACGACGCAGCCTACTTTGACGCATTGACCCGCATTTGGGACAATATGGCGTCAAAAAAACTGTACATCACCGGTGGAATCGGTTCACGCGCTCAGGGCGAAGGTTTTGGGCCAAACTACGAACTGCACAACCAACAAGCTTACTGCGAAACCTGCGCCGCCATTGCCAATGTGTATTGGAACGAACGCATGTTCCTTGCTACCGGCGATGCCAAATATATCGACGTATTGGAACGCGCACTGTACAACGGCGTGATTTCTGGCGTTTCGCTGAGCGGCAATAAATTTTTCTACGACAATCCGCTCGAATCATCGGGACAGCACGAGCGTCAGGCCTGGTTTGGTTGCGCTTGTTGCCCGGGTAATATTACCCGTTTTGTGGCTTCGGTTCCGGGTTATACCTATGCTGTTTTGGGCAACGATTTATTCGTGAACCTCTACTGCCAAAGCACAGCCAACATTGCTGTTCAGAAAAACAACGTGGAACTGAACCAAGTTTCGGAATATCCGTGGGACGGCAAAGTGGCTATCACCGTAAATCCGGCAAAGTCAACTGCATTTGCACTCAAACTTCGCATTCCGGGTTGGGCCGAGAATAGCCCTGTACCAACCGATTTATACACTTTTGCCGACAAACTTTCAACTCCCGTTCAGGTATTAATAAATGGAAAGCCTGTTGCCACCACCAAAGACAAAGGCTATATCACCATCAACCGCCAATGGAAAAAAGGCGACCGTGTGGAACTTGCGCTGCCAATGCCTGTACGCCGGATACAAGCCAATGATAATGTAGCTGACGATAAAGGCAAAATGGCTATTGAACGTGGACCAATTGTTTATTGCATCGAAGGTGCTGACCAGCCAGATAAACACGTATTCAACAAATTTATTCCTGAAAATACACCAATCAGTTTCCAATTCAACAAAGACTTGCTTAATGGCGTAATAGTGCTTAGCGGAACGGCTCGCCAGTTGGGAAAAGACGGAAATACTGTTGTTCAGAAAGATGTGCCGTTCACCGCCATTCCTTACTCCACTTGGCAAAACCGCGGCGCTAACGAAATGGCCGTTTGGATTCCGGTGAAAGCCGAAGCGGCACGCCCAACTCCCGAACCAACCATTGCCTCCAAAGCACAAACCATGGTGATAAAAGCCCCCATTCAGACCGGCGCAACGCTCATTGCATCGCCCGAAGAACCAACCTGGGGAGTAAACGACCAATGGGAACCACAAAGCTCGTCGGACATATCCAAACCGTACCATTACTGGTGGATGAAGCGGGGAACACCCGAAACACTTGCCTACGAATTTGAAAAAGAAGAATCAGTGTCGAACGTACAGGTTTACTGGTTGGATTTGGATCATTACGATGGTAACTTCCGGGTACCCGAAAGTTGGAAACTTTTCTACAAAGCCGGAAACGACTGGAAAGAAGTAGAAACCACTGAACCATACAGTACACTGAAGGATTGCTACAATAGCCTGAACTTCAAACCGGTGAAAACAACCGGACTAAAAATTGAAGCCAAGCTCCAAAAAGGCCAATCGGGTGGAGTGCTGGAATGGAAAGTGAATTAATCTAAAAAAAATATCACAACAAAACATAATCTTAAATTAAAAAGTATGAATAAAAATCGAAGAACAAGTTGCTATTTTAGTAGCAGTATGTTGAAACTTGCAGCGTGTACAATGATGTTTGCCGGGTGTAATCTTGGTCAATTGTGGGCAGCCTCGGGGAATGCCATAAAAGCAGAGACTGAACTTCCGGCTCCAAATGACAATGTGATCAAAGGTAAAATCGTAAGCAGTACCGGCGAGGAAATTATTGGAGCTTCCATTAAGGAGAAAGGAACTTCAAACGGAACAATCAGTAAAATTGACGGTAGTTTCTCGTTGAACCTCAAATCGGATAATCCGGTATTGGTAATTTCCTTTATCGGATACAAAACCCAACAGGTAAATGTTGGAGCTCAAAGCTCAATTAAAGTTGTGTTGGAAGAAGATTCCAAAATGGTAGACGAAGTAGTGGTTATCGGTTATGGTACGCAACGTAAAGGTGATGTAACAAGTGCCGTTGCCAGCGTAAAAGCCGAAGATTTTACCATGGGTAAAATTGGTGATGCTGCCGAGTTGGTAAAAGGTAAGATTGCCGGACTTAGCATTGTAAAATCATCAGGTGATCCAAACGCTACTTCAAGTATTATGCTTCGCGGGATTGGTACACTTTTGGGTGATGTTTCACCTCTTGTATTAGTCGATGGAATTGAGGGTTCGCTAACAACGGTTGCCCCCGAAAATATTGCATCAATCGATGTACTGAAAGACGCTTCTGCAGCAGCTATTTATGGTACACGAGGTGCAAACGGGGTAATCTTAATAACCACCAAAGCAGGCAAACGCGATTCCAAAACAAGTGTAACTTATACTAGCTACGTGTCGTTATCAGAGTGGTATAAAACCGCCGATTTCATGAATACAAACGACATTATCTACGGTCGTACAAACTTCACTTATGGGGGATATGATACGGATTGGTTGAAAGCTGTTACCCGTAAAGCGGGTTATACGCAGAATCACTCCCTGAGCATGCAGGGTGGTTCACAATCAACGACTTATTCTGCCAATGTTACCTATTCTGATGAAGAAGGTATCATGCGTAAAAGTGATAACCGTAACCTGAAAGCACAACTGGACTTCAGTCAATACGCCCTGAATGATATATTGAAATTTAATGTGAACGTGCTTTATGGAACACATAAAAATTCGAACAACAACAATGCGTACGTCTATCGTCAGGCACTGATTCACAATCCTTCATCTCCTGTTTACAACTCGGATGGGTCGTATTATGAAGATTTTAATCTTTTTCAATACTACAATCCGGTAGAAATTCAAAATGAATTAATTGGTGACACACGTTCAAATTACATGCGTCTTACAGGTAATATCACTTTTGAACCTATCAAAGGTTGGCAAACCAACTTAATGTTATCGTCAAAAGAAAACGGGTCGACTTCAGAAAACTATTACACAAGTAAATTCTACAGCCAGGCTACTGGAAAAATCAGAGGATCGGCTTCAAAATCATCATCTACAGAACGAAGTGATAACCTGGAGTTGACTTCAAAATACAACTTCACCATCGGGAAAAATCGTGTTTCCGCTCTTGTCGGTTATAGTTACTTATATAATGTATCCGATGGATTCAGTGCGGGCAACTCAAATTTTCCATCCGAATCATATCTTTATAATAACCTTGAACAAGGTACTTATTTGAAAGACAAAGATCATTCTGCAAGTATGACCTCTGGCAGGGAAGACAACAAATTGATCGGTTTCTTTGGCCGAGCTACTTATGCTTATGACAATCGTTACAATGTAATGTTAAGCATGCGTCGCGAAGGTTCTTCTAAGTTTGGTATAAACAATCAATGGGGTTCATTCCCATCGGCTTCAGTTGGCTGGACAATCAGTAACGAAAACTTTATGAAAGAAGTTACTTGGTTGAATACGTTGAAACTTCGTTCTGGATATGGGGTAACTGGTGTTATAGCAAGTGATTCATATAAGTCATTGACGACTTTTAATTATGACACATACGGAAAGCATTTAAGTGAAGATGGCGTATGGACACCCTCGTTGAAAGTTGATCAAAATCCGAATCCGGATCTGAAATGGCAAACTACGCGCGAATATAATTTAGGGATAGATTGGGCCGTATTAAACTCCCGTTTGAGTGGATCACTTGACCTTTACACCAAGAAAACAGATGATTTGCTTTACCCTTACAATGTTCCGGTGCCACCAAATATGTATGGTCAAACAGTAGCCAATGCTGCATCAATAGGCAACAAAGGTATTGAAGTAATGGTGAATGCTATTCCGGTAAAGACAAAAGACTTTGAGTGGAATACAACCTTAACTCTCTCACACAACGAGAACAAATTATTAAGTTTGTCAAACGACCTGTATGTTACTGATAACTTTACTGAAGATGGTGGTGTTGGTGATCCTATCTCAGTACCAACTCACTGTCTGGAAGTTGGTCAACGCATGGGCGATTTCTGGGGATTAAAATCAGTAGGTGTTAGCAAAGACGGCTTTGTATTAGTTCAGGTTTCTGATGGAAATGGCGGCTGGGTAGCTAAAGAGTTTGAAACCAAATACAATGAAGAAGCTTATCGCCAACGCCTTGGGAATGGTCTTCCACAGGTATATGCAGGTTGGAATAATACTTTCCGTTACAAAGGATTTGACCTTAGCATGCAGTTTACCGGCCAGTTCGGATTCCAAATTCTAAATACACAACGTGCATTCTACGAAAATAATTCTATTGCCTACAACCGGCTTAAATCAGCTGCTAACTGGTATGGAGCAGTAGACGCAACGGGAGCAGCTGTAATTGATGCTACTACTGGCAAACAAAAATTAGTCCAATTATCAAGTTCTATGGCGCAAGGTGTTTGGAGCGATTTTATTGAAGATGGTGATTTTATAAAGCTATCAAGCGCAACATTCGGTTATACTTTCCCTGTTTCAGGTTCAGCGAAAAAGTATATTCAAAATGCACGCCTTTATGTAAGCGGTCAGAACTTATTCTGTATTACCGGTTATTCCGGCTTAGACCCCGAAGTATCTAATTACTTCAGGGCTCCGGGTATTGACGACCGCGATAAGTATCCAACCATCCGTTCTTACACAGTCGGATTATCTATTAACTTCTAAAAATATGAGTATTATGAAATTATTAAAATATGCTATTTTTGGTCTTGCTGTAAGCTCAATATTGACATTCGGAGCATGTACTGATTTGACAGAAAATGTCTACGATAAACTGACGGACGAAACAATTGATGTTAAAGATTCGGTAATTGTTGGCTCTATGATGGGTGAAGCCTATGCGCAGTTCCGCTTTTTATACTGGGGTTGGAACGGTTATTTCGATTTAAATGAAGAGTGTGCAGATACCTATATGACACCAAAACGCATTGGTATTGGTTGGGGTGATTTGTATATTAATATGCATAAACACAGTTGGAACTCCAGTCAGGGACATATTGACGGTCTGTGGTACTATGCCTATGTTGGTATTGGATACACTAACAAATGTTTGGATGTATTGCCAAAAACCGGCAAAAATCAGGCACAAATGCGTTTTCTGCGTGCATTAAACTATTACGTTTTGCTTGATGCGTTCCGCAATGTGCCATTGGAAACAACTCAGAATCTGCCAAAAGGTTACTTGCCAAAACAAGTTGTTGCCGATACAATCTTCAATTTCTGTGTACGCGAGTTAAATGCTATCAAGGATGACCTTGGAACAAATAAAGTATTTGGATATCCTAACAAATATGCTGCAAATATGGTTTTGGCAAAACTCTATTTAAACTACAATACGTATTTCAATAAGACTGACAATGCGTATTATGAAAAAGCATTGACTGAAGTAGAAGAAATTCTTACAGAGGGAGGTTATTCACTTGCTCCAAACTATGCAGATAATTTTAAAGAAGATATCTCAACATCTCCTGAAGTCATTTTCGCATTACCTCTTGACAAAAAGAATGCAAGCCATAATTATCTGGTAAATAAATGTTTAGTTGGTGCAGGAGCTGCCGCTTACGGTTACACAGGTTCACCATGGAATGGTAGCTGTGCTGTACCTCAATTTATCGAAAGCTACGATGCTAACGACAATCGGTTGGGGTATACCTGGACCGGTGGTGTTCAAAAAGCTGCGACAAAAGATGCCAGTGGTAAAACTATTCCGCAGTCTGGCGATCCAATTCCATTTACAGCAGACGATTGGTCAGGACAAGGAGTGCTAAACTATTCGTTGAAAGTTCACTCTATCGACAATCCGGGTGCCTATCAGCAAGAAGGATATCGTTTTGTAAAATACGAAGTTGTTGCCGGTGATGGTGGAACTTATGGAGATGATGTACCTTTCTTCCGTTTGGCAGATGCTATGTTTATTAAAGCTGAATGTTTGCTACGCATTGGTCGTGACGAACAGACTGCTGCCGATTTGATTACTGAAGTACGCAAACGCTCATTCTCATCAGCCGCTAAAGCTATACGCACCGTGGCCGATTTGAAAGGTGGTAGCCAATACGACTACGGACATCGTGAATATAACCTCACCGATCCTAAATCTACATCAGGATATCTTGATTGGGGTACTTACAAAACTACTAGCGAAGGTGGAGCTGATATTCAATTAGGCGGTTTACTGGACGATTTAGCCTGGGAATTTGCAGGCGAACATCACCGCCGTCAGGATTTGGTTCGTTTCAAAATGACTGATGGACGTAACGTATTTAACGGAAAATCGTGGTTCTGTAAAGATGCAACTACCGAAACCCATTGGAGCTATTTCCCGATTCCAAAATCAGCTTTGGATGCTAATATCTCGCTTAAACAAAATACCGGATATTCAAGTTCTTCGAATTAAGTCATAAATTCATTTGTCGGTTATTGGTTGAAAAACAATCAGATTCAGCCAATAACCGATAGTAAAAAAAGAAAACAACAATGAAAAAGATATATTTATACATTACATTTCTGTCGTTACTAATGACAGGACTTGTTAGTTGCGGTGACAACTTGGATTTCAGCAAACTACATTTTCTTACAGATGCAGAAAAAGCTGAAATAGCCCGTCAGGATTCAATCAGAGAAGCTCAGTTGACCGGCGTTAATGCCAATCTGATACTTAAATACACGGCGAATATAACTGTTAGCCAGACTTCATACGATGGTACAACTGTTGCCATCAGTATGGATTCAATAGCAACACTTTTCGGTATTACCAAAGAGCAACTTGCAGCAGGTATAGCCGGTGAAACCGGGGCACTTGAGATTAAAGGATTTGCCATTCAGGGGTCAACCCACGAAGACATCGGCACTGCAACAAATACGAATGCTCCCTGGGGGCACTGGTGGGATACCAATGGTGATATAACTACCTGGGGTGAAACAGCCATGGTATTTGCAGAGTTTGACACTGAAACGGGAGTTTTTAACGTCGGACAATATCCGGGGCACCTGGTTGATGGACAAACACTAAAAATAATTGAGTGTCTGAAATATAACGAGAAGCGGGTAGCTGTTATCATAAATATTGTTGCAAAAGCTGCCGGTGCAATTACTGCACCAATAGTACGGACACAAGATTTAAGTCTTGATGTTATCGCAAAAAGCAATTATGATGCAGATTCAGTTCAGTTTAATTTAACTCAGGCTTTGAGCGATTTAGGCGTAAGTTCCATAGGAGATGTGAAGATTATTGGTGTAAACCCTGATGGTAGTTATAATCAGGAAACCAATGCCGACCCTAAAGGCTTTTGGTATGATATGGATGGATTTGTTGGTGCATGGGGCGATAACGCAAGCGTTTACGCGTCAACTGGCATTTTCATGGATGATAAAATTGGGATTGGACAGTTTCCGGGTCACTTAAAAGGTGGTCAGTCACTCACAATTCAATATGGTCTTATGGCAAACAATAAAATTGTCATGTTGAAAATAAAGATCAATGTCAAATCATACAATGACCCCGAAACTCCTCTTGCCGGAGATCCAAAAGCCGTAGAACAAACGGTGAATTTGGCTAAAGTTTACAGCAATGACTATGCTAGTGTAAAAGTCGATATTAAAGATCTTTTGCGCGATGCATTCAAGAAAACAACCTATCAGATTCACCAGGCAATCATGGCTGGAGATCTCAAATTGTATCAGGGCGCTGTGACCGAAACTGCACCTGTTTATACTGCCGATGCACCGGGCTACTGGATTAAAGCTGACGGAGCTGCAGGTGGTTGGGCTGAAGGACAGGTTTGGTGCAGTATTGGACACAGTGAAACCGAGTTGTTTATTTATGGAGGTAATCACCCCGATAATGGCCCTGCCGGAAGCAGCATTGTTACCAAACTGATTGCTACCTACAATGGTGGAACTGCTACATTCAATATTACTTTCAACGTTACAGCACCATAATTCAAGATGAAAATGCGTCAAAACAATTCAATATTGCATAAGCCGGGGTTGCTCGGCTTATGCTTTTCTTTCCTCTTTTTTTGCTCTTTGCTGGGAGTTACTTCCATTACATTGGTTGGGTGCGGTCCTGACAGCGATGTTATAACTCCAGAAAAAAAAGATACAACATCTACAGATACGTCAACTGTTATTGTTCTCAAAGCAACAGATATAAAAGATTACGATAAATTCTACAAGGCTCAGGAATTAAAAAGTATGGATATGCTTCGAAGCGACAGTAAATGGTCGTTTGTTCGTTGCAAGCAGTCTGCTCACTTTTTTGTGTTCTGGGAGGCCGGTTTTGGTGCTGATCCTAATGCCAGTACTCTTCCCGAAGCTATGCGGATAGATGTTGACGATTTATTGAAGAATGCTGAAGCATTTTACGAAATGAATGTCAACAAATTGAAATTTGCAACAGTTGGCAGTGGTAAGTCCAATCTCGATAAATACAAAATGGAAATTTACCTGCTTTATCAAACTGAGTGGGCAGCCTATGGTGGTGGATACGACGATGTAATTGGCTGTTTATGGGTCAATCCGGCTACATGCAAGCCTGTTGGATCTGTTATTGCACATGAAATTGGCCACAGTTTTCAATATCAGGTGTATGCCGATTTGTTAGCCACCGGAGCCAGTGCAAACGACTTCACACGCGGGTTCAGATACGGATATGGTGGGAATGGCGGAAATGGATTTTGGGAACAAACGGCCCAGTGGCAATCCTATCAATCCTATCCAATGCAAGCTTTCGACTCTTATAATTTTGGAGTTTACACCGAAAACTGTCATCGCCATATTAGCCATGAGTGGCAACGATATGCCAGTTATTTTATTCATTATTATCTAGCAGATAAGTATGGTATTGAATATATCGGCCGGATTTGGCGAGAGTCCAAGAGCCCGGAAGATCCGTTTCAAACACACATGCGTTTAAATAGCCTGACAGCCGATCAATTAAACGCAGAACTGTACCAAGCAGCTACAAAATTTGTCACCTGGGATATAGATGCAATTCGGACAAACGGGAATAACTACATTGGAAAACATACTTATAAGTTTTATCAACTCGCCGACGGTACATTTCAGGTTGCTTACAGCCGTTGTCCGGGCTCTACGGGTTATAATGTAATTCCACTTAACGTCCCTGCTGCCGGAACAGTTGTGACAACAACATTCACAGCCTTAACACCCGGTTCGGCACTTGCTGCAGGCGATCCCGGTCAATATTCCGAAGATGGCAAAACGCTTACTACCACAAAATACAACAGTAGTTCCCTCACACGGGCCGGCTGGCGGTATGGTTATGTTGCATTGCTGAATAATGGTCAGCGCGTATATGGCGATATGAACAGAAAAACTGCAGGCGACATACAATTTACCGTACCCCAGGGATGTGAAAAATTATGGCTTGTCGTTCTTGGCGCACCATCATCGTATACTGCTTGTGCATGGGACGAAAAAGAGAGTAACGACGATCAGTGGCCTTACACGGTGAAGTTCACCAATACAGATATTTTGGGCAATATCACCATTAATCCAAATGATAGTCCGAAAGATCTGACATTGACCTATAATGTTACATTTGCAGCCGATGCAGTTGCCTATTCCGGAACCACGGTTAACCTGAGCACTAATGGAGATATAGCCAAAGTTGCCCAGGCACTGGTTATGCAACCTTCGGCTATAACAGGAGCATTACTTAGTGCAAAGGCTGCACCTGCTGAAGGAAAAATTGCTTTTGCAGCAGTGGGTTCTACAGGCTCACTTAACTATAACACCACAGCTAATGGATACGGTTTTTGGTTTGACAGTGTAGGAAATGTAATTGCTTGGGGAAAAGATAATGACAGTAAATTATTCTCAGAACTATCTCCCAACAACTTAGAGTTTACTATTGGCCAATATCCGGGCAAAAGTAAAGCGGGAGATAAGTACACGATTAAAGAAGCATTAGTATACACCAAAGCCGGAAAACAGTATCAGGTTACTTTTGTATTTAATGTCACAATAAAGTAAGTTAGGGTATGAAATCACATTTTCTATCTATTACTCTTTTCACTTTTTCACTTTTACTTACTTGTTGTACCGAGAATAACGAACCAACTAAGAACAACAACAGCAAGGATACTACATCAACAGATACAACGAAGGTTGTACCTGTTGATACCTTGCCTGTAACACTGAAAGACAGTTTTCTGGTTGCTCAGATGACTATTTCTACCGAGAATGCAGCTGCGATAGGCTCGCGCGAAACTTACGTGAAATGCACGGTTACAGTAAAATCGGGGAAGAGCGACTGGAATTATACGGGCACTGCCGGAATCCGGGGAAGAGGAAATTCCACCTGGCTTTGGTATCCGAAAAAACCTTATCGGATTAAACTGGACGATAAGGCCGAAATACTGGGATTGAATGCAGAAAAGGATTGGGTATTGCTTGCCAACTACCGCGACCCGACACAATTAATGAATACCTTTGTATTTACTGTTGGGTCAGGTCTGGGGTTGCCATATACCAATCATGCACGGTATGTTGAAGTAACGGTAAATGGTGATAATGTTGGATTGTACCTCCTGACGGAGCAAGTTGAGCAGGGAAGCAATCGGGTAGCAATAGATTCTAAGGAAGGTGTTTTGCTCTCGCTAGATGCCGACAACGGCCCGGAACTGAATCCGGGTGGCGGAGACAATTTTTGGTCAACCGGTTATCAAATGCCGGTCTGCGTAAAGAGCCCTGATATCACTTCCGCTACGCAATTATCGGCAATAAAAAGCGATTTTGCTCTATTGGAAGGTGCTATTAAAACAGCAAATTACGATGCTGTGGGCAAATTACTGGACATTCGCTCATTTATCGACTATATGATAATTCAGGAACTGGTTTACAATGTAGAAGTTGATGCTCCACGTAGCATTTACCTGCATAAAAACAAAGGTGGATTATGGGTAATGGGGCCTCTTTGGGATTTTGATGCCGGATTCGATTTCGACTGGTCGACAATGTACACCGGACACAACTTTTTTACAAGCTATAAAGAGTTAGTATTGGGAAGCGATCCGGTAAATCATACCAAAGGTTATACAGTCCCTTCATTCTTTACAGATATGTTCCGAAGCAAACGTTTTGTGGGCGAATACAAAGCCCGCTGGCTCGCTATAAAAGATAAAGTTATGAGTGATTATTGGAAAACAACGCAATATTACGCCGATGGAACTGCGAGTGCCATGGCTCGGAATGCGGTTCGTTGGCCAATCGATAAAAGTTACCAGACGGAAATTCTGCACATGAAGCAGTGGTTATCTAACCGGGTTACTTATTTAACAGGCATCATAGCCAATTATCCCGAAGGAACCAAGTAGAGTGAAGTTCAAGAATATAGTACTAATAAAAGATTTTTGTTTTTTAATAATTTGCTGTTAGTTTTTTGATTAAAGGTTTAGTTTTTAAGGTAGATTTGTCCTGAGATAACATCTGACGGTAATGATGCCGTCAGATGCTCACGACTATAAATTAAAAAAATCAGATATGAAGAAATTCATTTACGTATCATATATATTCATTCTATTGTGTTTAGAAGTTGTTTCTGCACAGCCTGACTCTGCAACGGGCATTGGAAATCCCATTCTTCCCGGCTATTTTGCTGACCCAACCGTCCGGAAATTTGGTGACACCTATTACATCTACTCCACCACCGATGGTATAAAATTGGCTTCAGGCGAACCTACTGTGTGGGTAAGTAAAGACTTTGTGAATTGGTATAATTACAAAATAAACCTGGCATTGCCCGAAGGTTTAAACAACTGTTGGGCTCCCGATGTATTTCAGGCTGCCGACGGTAAATACTACTATTACATGGGAAATTGCGAAATGGGCTGTAACATATACGGTTATGTGTCCGATTCGCCCATGGGGCCATTTGCACCCATAAATAACGGACAGGCGGTTATTCCGGCCGGTACTTCCAAAAAAGATTTTCCGGCACTGGATGCCCAATTTATGGTGGACGACGATGGGGCAATTTATTCTTATTTTGGCACTTGGTGCACTTCGTTTGGCGGCATGGGGTTTGCCAAAATCGACTCTGCCGATATGCACACGATTCAGAAAACCGGTTTTATTCCTATTAGTCAAATTCCCAAAGCGTTCGAAGCCGCATATCCGATAAAAAGAAACGGCAAATATTTCTTAATGTACTCTTCGGGCGATTGTCGGCTGAGTTCGTACGCCGTACATTATTCGGTAAGCGATAAACCCGAAGGCCCTTTTACACCCGGAAATAACAGTCCGATACTGGTGACAAATACTGACGGATCAATTGATGGCCCGGGACATCATTCCGTTTTGAAAGAAGGTAATGAGTATTATATTGTCTATCACCGTCACGATAATCCGCACAGCACCAATGGTGAATTCCGCCAGGTGTGTGTTGATAAATTGGTTTTTTCGGATAGCGTAACCATCGAAAAGGTCGTATCCACGCATACAGGAGTTAATTACCTGAATAAAAATCAAATTTCAGTACCCAATTTGGCATACAAAGTCAAAGTAAGTGCCAGTTCATCTTATCACTTGGTTTCCAATACAACTCCATACAGTCCTGTAGGTTACGACTATACTTATTCGCCTGAAAATGCTGTGGACGATAACAACGGAACGCTTTGGAAAGCTGCAAACAGTACTGCTTTGCAATGGTTGATGGTGGATTTGGGCAAGGCGCAAAATCTGAAACGGGTGATGACGCAGTTCGAGTACCCAACCTATTATTACCAATACAAACTTGAAGTTTCAACCGACGGTCTGCATTGGACGCTGTTTAGCGACAGAACAGCCAATCGTCGTTGCGGTAGCCCAATGATTGACGACAATAACGCAACGGCCCGATACGTGAAGCTTACGGTCACAGGTACAGAAAAATCGGGCATAATTCCCGCTGTGTGGAATTTGAAAATTTACGATACCTTGTTTGACGTACCTGCGTATCAGAATCCTGAATCGAAATCTGAACCCGGAGCCCGAAGTACGCAAAGCTTGTTGGTCGATTTCAGTGTAGATGCGCTGAAAGTCGGTTCGCCGGTTTCCAACATTCCGAACAAGGGCAAACTGGGTGGCTATTTCATTAAAAATGGAAGTCCGGTGGTAAAAATAATTGATGGCGTAAAAGCGGCTTTCTTTGACGGCAACAGCTATTTGCAGTTGTCGAAAAAGGCACCTGCCAGCCTCGATTGGAATTCACCATTTACTGCTTCCGTGTGGGTTTATAGTCCGTCGGTGGAAATGGGTGAATGCTTATTGGTTTGGAATTCGCGCGAAAACATGTTGCAAGCCTCCTATGCTGCGTTGATGTACGGCAAAGGTAATTATGGTGCAGTGGCACACGGCGATGGCGCGGTAGATTTGCCCTACAAAGAAATTCCCGCTACAGAAAAATGGCACCATATTGTTGTGACTTTTGACGGTGCATTGGAAAACGTGTATGTGGACGGAAAGCTCAATACCCAAACACCTATTTCGCTTTATGTGGAAAAAGGTGATATTCTGATTGGTGCGTCGGGTGAGCCAACCGAAAACTTTAGCGGATACATTACCGGTGTCCGCTTGTACGACAAATCCATGTCGCAACAGGAAATTATCCTACTAATGAATGCCACTAAACCTAAAAAAATGATTAGGTAAAATTACAAATTGAGCTTTATTAAAATTCAAATAACCATATATCATAAAACATCATGCGAAAACTATTTTTGCCAGTATTACTCAGTCTGAGCTTGTGTTTGCAGGCGCAGGTAAAGAAAAGTGGAGGATACCCAATTACTCCGGTGCCATTTACAGCCGTAAAAGTGACCGATGCTTTTTGGGGACAACGCCTCAAAGCCAGTCGCGAAGTGACAATTCCACTCGCTTTCAGCAAATGCGAAGAAACCGGACGCTACAAAAACTTTGTAATGGCCGCTAACCCGAGCGAGAAAAATAAAGTGGAAGGATTTACCTTCGACGACACCGACGTGTATAAAACCATTGAAGGTGCCAGTTATTCAATGCAAACATTTCCCAATAAAAAACTGGATAAATATATCGACAGTGTGCTTACCATTGTAGCCAAAGCACAAGAACCGGATGGTTACTTGTATACTTTCAGAACAATGAACCCTAAGCATACGCACGAATGGGCCGGAACTAAACGTTGGGAAAAAGAAGAAGATTTAAGCCATGAACTTTACAACTTGGGTCACATGATTGAGGGTGCCATAGCGCATTATCAAGCCACCGGAAAACGTAACTTCCTGGACATTGCCATTAAGTATGCCGACTGTGCAGAAAAAGCAATAGGTACTAATCCCGGACAGGTTTTGATTGTTCCCGGACATCAAATAGCAGAAATGGCACTTTCAAAATTATATGTACTAACGGGTGAAAAAAAGTACATCGATTTAGCTAAATTACTGTTAGACAAACGTGGGTATACTGAACGCAAAGATGAATACAGTCAGGCACATAAACCAGTTCTGGAGCAAGACGAAGCTGTGGGTCATGCTGTTCGGGCAGCATATATGTACTCGGGAATGGCCGATGTCGCAGCACTTACAGGCGATAAAGGCTACATTCATGCCATTGATAAAATATGGGAAAATATTGTCAACAAAAAACTATACATAACCGGGGGTATTGGTGCAACCGGGCATGGCGAAGCCTTTGGGAAAAATTATGAACTTCCCAATATGTCGGCCTATTGCGAAACTTGCGCAGCCATTGGCAATGTGTATCTCAATTATCGTTTATTCTTATTGCATGGAGATGCAAAGTACTATGATGTGTTAGAACGAACACTTTACAATGGCCTGATTTCGGGCGTTTCGCTCGATGGTGGCGGCTTTTTCTACCCTAATCCGTTGGAGTCTATCGGTCAGCACCAACGCCAACCGTGGTTTGGTTGCGCCTGTTGTCCGTCAAACATAGCCCGTTTTATTCCGTCTGTACCGGGCTATATTTATGCGATGCATAATGCCGACGTGTATGTCAACTTGTTTATGGCCAACCATTCAAACCTGAATGTAAATGGCAAAACAGTGGAGTTAAAACAAAGCACCAATTATCCGTGGACAGGAGATGTGACCCTAGAAGTATCGCCAAAAAGCAAACAAGGCTTTACACTTAAAATCCGTGTTCCGGGTTGGGCACAAGGTCAGGTAGTTCCCGGCAACCTATACAGTTATACCGATAAAAAAACATTGGATTATACTGTAAAAGTAAATGGCAAAATAGTAGCAAGCACCATTGAAAAAGGCTATTTCAGCATCAATCGTGCATGGAAAAAAGGCGATAAAGTAGAGGTTCATTTCGATATGGAACCGCGTACCGTGAAAGCGCACCCTGCCGTAGAAGCCGACCGGGGGAAAATTGCGGTAGAACGTGGCCCTCTTGTTTATTGTGCCGAATGGCCTGATAATGATTTCAATATTTTCAGCATTATTTTAAATAAAAAACCGGTGTTCAGCATACAAAGCAAACCCGATTTGCTTTACGGGATAAATACTATTCAAACTGATGCGCAGTCTTTAAGCTATGATACACATGGAAAACTTATTGCTAAAGATGTAAAACTAAATATGATTCCATATTACGCATGGGTACATCGTGGCAGTGGCGATATGGCTGTTTGGTTACCGGTCGATTTGAGTGCGACCCGTCCGACCATGCCTCCAACCGTGGCATCCGAAAGTAAAATAGATGCATCGCACAAAGCAAAATCTATATCATCAATCAACGATGGTCTTGTTCCAAAAGACGAAAACGACCGCAGCATTCCATATTACCACTGGTGGCCAAAAGAAGGCACTACCGAATGGATTTCGTACGATTTTGCTACCGAAAAAACCGTTAGTCGTTCAACAGTTTATTGGTTCGACGATGCACCTTGGGGCGGATGCCGAATACCGCAATCGTGGAAAGTATTCTACAAAGACAAAAACGGCGAGTGGCAACCGGTGGAAAACACAACTGATTATAAAGTTGAAAAAGGTCTTGGTAACGAAGTTGTATTTAAACCCGTTATTACCAAAGCAGTGAAAATAGAAGTAAAACTACAAGAGAAAAATGCTGCGGGCATTTTCGAATGGGAAGTGGAATAATCAGATTTACTGGGAACAAAAAAACCTGAGATTGCCAAGCGCACTCCGGTTTTTTTGTTTTATAATAATAAAGACTATTGCGACAGCTCTTCCGAAAGGAAGTGCTCCAGTTGTTCCGGCTTTACATTTACAGTGAGTTGCCCGTTAACTGCCCATGATATATGTCCGGTTTCTTCGGAAACAATAATTGCAATAGCATCAGAGTGTTCCGTAATACCCAGGGCGGCCCGATGGCGTAACCCCATACGCTTGGGAATGGTTTGGTTCTTTGAAACCGGTAAAATGCATGCTGCTGCCTTCAGTCTTCGTTGTGAAATAATCAGTGCACCATCGTGTAGCGGACTGTTTTTAAAGAAAATGCTCTCAAGAAGGCGGGAGTTGATATTTGCATTGATTTGCTCGCCCGACTGCGAATAGAATTCCAGGCTGTTTGTACGGGTAAGAACAATAAGCGCTCCAGTTGAATTTTTAGCCAGTCCCCTGCAAGCCAATACAATCTGAACCAGATCATAGTCGGTTTGTTCTTTTTGATTCGAGTTGTTTCCAAAAAAACGTTTCAAAGAACTGAAAGTACTCCAGTTTCTACGCGTTCCAATGCGGGAAAAAAAACGCCGGATTTCATCCTGGAAAAGAACAATTAGTGCAAAAGCCCCCACGCTCACAACCCGGTCGAAGATACCACCGAGCAATTCCATTTTAAAAACAAAAGTCACCAGAAACCAGCAAATAATAAATGCCAGAATACCGATGAAAATGTTTACTGCCCCGGTTCTTTTGAGCAGTTTAAAAGTTTGGTAAAGCAGTATTGCCACCAAAAAAACATCAATTATATCTTTAAATCCTACTTGAAATCCCATATCGTAAAGTTACAATTTTGTTATTTACAGCATTTTTGATAGATAGAAATTGCTTCATTTGCTTCTTTTACATCGTGAACACGCAAAATGGATGCACCACCCATAAGGGCCAGCATGTTAGCAGCTGTTGTAGCGTTCAATGCGCCCTGGGCATCAGTGCCAAGCAGGGTGTATAACATCGATTTTCTCGAAACCCCAGCCAAAACAGGCACTTTCAGCTCCTGAAAATACGACAATTTATTTAGTAACTGATAATTCTGATCCATTGTTTTTGCAAATCCGAATCCAGGATCTACTACTACATCGTTTACCCCCAATAAGTGAAGCCTGGCAACTCTTTTCTCCAGAAAATATAATACCTCCGAAACAACATCGTCATATTTGGTGTTCGATTGCATTGCCTGGGGCGTGCCGCGCGTGTGCATAAGTACGTAAGCTACTTTCAGATCGGCAATGGTCTCAAACATGAGGTCATCGAGCGTTCCTCCACCGATGTCATTTATCATGGCTACACCGTAATTTTTAACCACATGCCGCGCTACACCCGACCGGAATGTGTCAACAGATATTGTTGTTTCAGGGAATTTTTTAAGAATAATTTCCAATGCATTTGATACCCGTTCAATCTCCTCATCCTGTGTTATCGTTTCAGCAGAAGGCCGGGTTGAATAGCCGCCAATATCAACAATTGCGCCTCCGTCCGATAATATTTTATCTACACAATTTAGAATACCTTTATCGCTTGTAAATCTGTTTCCTTTAAAAAAAGAATCGGGTGTAGCATTCACAATTCCCATAACAATGGGTGTCGACAGGTCAATCAACCGGTTATTTAATTTAATTTGCGAACTGCAGATAGTCATATTTCAGAATAAAAACACAAAATTACTGATGATTTATACAGTTACAAAAGTAAGAAAATATAGTGAGTGAGTAGTATTTATCCTAAAAAATAGGAAATATTAATTGAGGATATACGTTTTCAAACCAAAATGAGTTATTTATAATGTAAGTTTTAAGTCGAAAAATTAAAAAAATAATTCACATTGACTTTATTACTGGAAAAAAACACTATTTTTGCAAAGTTGTTTTAAAACAATTTTTACAGATTAATTTACTACATTCTTATGAAGTTAAAAAACATAGCTAATTTAGCATCAGTATGTTTAGTTTTGGCTCTGACAGGCTGCGCAAACAAGACAGCTGACGAAAGTTATTCCCGCGTAACAGGGTGGGCTTACAACGATAAAACCGGAACCGGATTTGCTGTCAAGAAAAATTACATTTCTGAAGCCCCGAGTGGAATGGTTGCTATTGAAGGCGGATCGTTTACTATTGGTGAAAAAGGTGAATTTATTACAGCTCCAAGAGACAGCAGGCCACGCAGAATTACTGTAAGCTCTTTTTATATGGATGAGTATGAAATCAGAAATGTAGACTGGCGCGAATATACAAACTGGATGAAAGTGGTTTTTGGGAGAACGGCTCCAAGGTTGGTTGCTATGACTCAGCCCGATTTTAAAGTTTGGCGCGAAGAGTTAGCATATAACGAACCATATCTTGATAACTATTTTACACACCCTGCTTTTGATCAATATCCTGTTGTAGGTGTAACATGGCAGCAGGCTATGGATTATTGTACATGGCGTACCGATCGTGTTAATGAGTTAGCATTAGTTGACGCCGGAATTATTTCGCCACCCGATTTTACCAAACTGGAAAAGCAGACAAACCACGACTCGATTGCAAATACATTTGTATTTAACACCCAAAAATACCTCACTCAATCAGGGTATCAGCCAGTAGAAGGCAAAAACCCCAAGAAAGACTTATATGGAAAAAACCGGAAGGTTGACATGTCTGATGGAGTTCTTTTCTCTGAGTACAGATTACCGACTGAAGCTGAATGGGAATTTGCAGCGTATGCTATAAGGGCTGACAAGGAAGGATTAATACCTGAAGGTAAACTTTACCCATGGTCAGGAGCCCAGGTGCGAAACCCAACAAAACAACAGTTGGGTCAAATGCAGGCTAACTTTGTGCGTGGACGAGGTGATATGATGGGAACATCGGGACGGCTAAACGATAAAGCAACAATTACTGCGCCGGTAAACTGGTATTACCCGAATGACTTTGGGATATACAATATGGCCGGTAACGTAAACGAGTGGGTATTGGATGTCTATCGTTCTACCACGTACGATGATGTTGCTGAATACAACTCATTCAGAGGGAATAAATATTTAACTCCTATCGTTTCAAGAGTAGATGAAGTTGGAAATAAAATCTTCACTGTAGACTCGCTTGGAAGAGTTGCTACTGAAGTGGCAAAAGAAGATGATGTCCGGAATTACAAAGATGGCGATGCGATTTCACAACTTGATTTTCAATTGACTGATTCGTTGGGCTACGCCAACTTGATGAATAATAAAAAAGTTGATCCAACAGATATTTTACGCCCAAAAATCACCGAAAATACCCGTGTTTACAAAGGTGGCTCTTGGAAAGACAGAATTTATTGGTTGAATCCGTCAACCCGTCGCTATTTAGATCAGAACAAATCGACCAATGATATTGGTTTCCGTTGTGCCATGAGCATGATTGGCAGCATTGAAGGTTCCAAAAAATAAATTATCTGAAAGATTTTTAAAAGCACCAGTTCTACATGAATATGGTGCTTTTTGTTTTTATTCAGGTTGGTTTTCCAATGAAAAGTAGTACTTTTGCAGTCTAAAAAATGACATTTTGATAATTGAATAAATTCCTATAAACAAAACATAATGAGCAGAACTATTATTGTAGATGCACTTAAACGAACCGATTTTGGTGCAGAAGTGACTATAAAAGGATGGGTAAGAACCCGCCGTGGTAATAAAAACGTAAGCTTTATAGCGTTGAACGATGGTTCGACGATTCATAATATTCAGGTTGTTGCTGATAATGAAAAATTTGGCGATGAATATTTGAAACCGATTACAACAGGTGCCTGTCTGAGCGTGACCGGAATATTGGTTGAATCGCTGGGACAAGGTCAAAACGTAGAAATTCAGGCTGATAAAATTGAAATATACGGAATAGCTGATCCAGAAAGTTACCCGTTGCAGAAAAAAGGACACACGCTTGAGTTCTTGCGTGAAATAGCCCACTTGCGTCCACGTACCAATACGTTTGGTGCTGTTTTCCGCATTCGCCACCATATGGCTATGGCCATTCATCGTTTCTTCCACGAACGCGGATTCTTCTATTTCCATACGCCGGTTATCACTGCATCGGACTGTGAAGGTGCCGGACAAATGTTCCAGGTAACGACCATGAATTTGTACGACCTGAAGAAGGACGAGGCGGGTCAGATTGATTATAGCAACGATTTTTTTGGGAAACAAGCCAGCTTGACCGTATCCGGTCAACTTGAGGGAGAATTGGCGGCTATGTCGATGGGAGCAATTTATACATTTGGCCCAACATTCCGTGCCGAGAACTCGAATACTCCACGCCATTTGTCGGAATTCTGGATGATTGAGCCGGAAGTTGCTTTCAACGAGATTGAAGAAAACATGCAGTTGGCGCAAGACTTTATTCAATACTGTGTGAAATGGGCTTTGGACAACTGCCAGGATGACTTGAACTTCCTGAGCAACATGTACGACAAAGAGCTGATTGAACGCCTGCAGTTTGTAGTTGAAAATGATTTTATTCGTTTGCCATATACCCAGGGAATTGAAATTCTGGAAGCTGCCATTGCCAAAGGACAAAAATTTGAATTTCCAGTTGGTTGGGGAACTGATTTGCAATCGGAGCACGAACGTTACCTGGTAGAACAACATTTCAAAAAACCGGTTATTCTGACTGATTATCCAAAAGAAATCAAATCGTTTTACATGAAACAAAACGATGATGGAAAAACGGTTCGTGCCATGGATGTTTTATTCCCGAAAATTGGCGAGATTATTGGAGGTTCGCAACGTGAAGAAGACTATGAAAAACTCAAAAACCGTGCTGAAGAAATGGGCGTTCCAACCAAGGATATCTGGTGGTATCTGGAAACCCGCAAATTCGGAACTGCTCCACATGCAGGTTTCGGGCTGGGTTTTGAACGCTTGTTGTTGTTCGTTACAGGTATGTCAAATATCCGCGATGTAATTCCTTTTCCTCGCACACCGAACAATGCAGAGTTCTGATTTGTTATTTCATCCGACTATTAATTAGATTAATTCCCGGACTGAAAAATAATTGCTTGTTTGACAATTTTTCAGTTGCAGCGAAATCTGCAATTATAAATTGGCAGACAAGCAATTTTAGTAAATCGTGGGCTAGTTGAATAAAAATACAGGCAAAACTGCAGAAATAGGCAATTCCTGCCGCTTTATGCATGTTTAGGTTAATAAAATTGCAGTTTTAACGTGGAATGCGTATATTTGCAAACATTGAAAATTTATAATACATATTATTAATATTAGAAAATGGATAAAACGAAAACAACCGAATTGGATAATGTAGTGGTACGTTTCTCGGGAGACTCTGGCGATGGCATGCAACTCACGGGAACACTTTTTTCCAATCTTTCGGCCATTTTAGGAAATGAAATCTCAACATTTCCCGATTTTCCTTCAGAGATTCGCGCACCACAAGGTACTTTAGGTGGAGTTTCCGGATTTCAGGTGCATTTAGGTTCAAGTAAAATTTACACACCGGGAGATGATGCCGATGTATTAGTTGTAATGAATCCAGCGGCGCTAAAAGTAAATGCTAAAGGTATTAAAAAAGGTGGAGTTATTATTTACGATATCGACTCATTCGAAAAATCGGACTTCGATAAAGCTGGATTTACTACTGAAAATCCTTTTGAAGAATTATCCATCTCAGACACTATACAACTTATTCCGGCTCCCCTTTCATCGCTTACACAAAGTAGCCTGGAAGGATTCGGATTTGACAATAAAACCGTTTTGCGAAGCAAGAACATGTTTGCGTTGGGTCTTATTTGCTGGTTATTCAACCGGCCTATTGACCAGGCAATTCATTTCCTGCAAAACAAATTCAGTAAGAAGCCAACTATCCTTGAAGCAAACGTCAAAGTTCTGACCGATGGTTTCAACTATGGGAATAATTTGCATTTGAGCATTTCTACTTATTTTGTGGAAAAATCGCACGAAACGCCTAAAGGAAAATATACCAGCATTAGCGGAAACAAAGCCACAGCATGGGGATTGATTGCGGCAGCCCAAAAAGCCGGATTGCAATTATTCCTTGGAAGCTATCCAATTACACCAGCTACCGACATTATGCATGAGTTGGCAAATCGAAAAGATTTGGGAGTTAAAGTTGTGCAAGCAGAAGATGAGATTGCAGGAATAACTTCAGCTATTGGAGCTTCGTTCGCTGGAAGCCTGGCTGCCACAAGCACGTCAGGGCCAGGGTTGGCGCTAAAAGCGGAGGGGATTGGCCTGGGAGTAATGGCAGAGTTGCCATTAGTAATAGTGGATGTTATGCGGGGTGGCCCCTCAACCGGGTTACCGACGAAGACTGAGCAAACTGACCTTTTACAGGCACTTTACGGGCGTAACGGCGAAAGCCCTGCTGTGGTTATGGCTGCCGGAACTCCTGACGATTGTTTCCATTATGCTTATATGGCAAGTAAAATCGCCTTGGAACACATGACTCCGGTAATTTTACTTACAGATGCCTTTATCGGAAACGGAACTTCTCTTTGGAAACTTCCTAAACTGGCTGAGTTGCCTGAAATAAAACCAAACTACGTGAAACCGGGCACGGAAGGCTGTAAAGTGACTGCCCGCGACGAGGAAACAAAAGTCCGTTTCTGGAGTACTCCCGGAATGGAAGGTTTTGGTCACCGCAATGGGGGTCTTGAAAAAGATTACGAAACAGGATGTATTTCAACCGAACCGCTTAACCACGAAAAAATGGTAAATGCGCGCCAGGCGAAAGTTGACTATATCAGCAATTTTCTTCCCGAACTGAAAGTAGAAGGAGAAGAAGACGCAAATATGCTGGTTATTGGCTGGGGTGGAACACACGGGCATTTGATGAGTGCAGTAAACAACCTGAACAAAGCCGGAAAGAAAATAGCATTGGCTCATTTCAATTATATCAATCCGCTGCCTAAAAACGCGGTAGAAGTGATTCAGAAATATAAGAAAGTAGTAGTTTGCGAACTGAACAGCGGGCAATTTGCTACTTTCCTTCGGTCTAAAGTTCCTGCTGTGGAATTCTTGCAATACAACAAAGTACAGGGACAACCGTTTACGGTGGCTGAACTGGAAAATGATTTCAGCGAATTAATGTGACCCCAAACCCATTGAGGGTTTTAAGATTACTTAGTTATTAGCAAATTCTTATTCAAATTCTATTATGGAAACTACAGAAACAAAATCAACATTATATACTGCCAAAGATTTTAAAAGCGATCAGTACGTTCGTTGGTGTCCCGGTTGCGGTGACTATGCCGTACTGAACTCATTGCAAAAAGTCATGGCTGACCTGGGCGTTGCGCCACACAATACAGCTGTTATCTCTGGCATTGGTTGTTCATCACGTCTGCCTTATTACACAAGCAGCTATGGTTTTCACACCATTCACGGACGTGGAGCAGCAGTGGCTACTGGCGTAAAAGTTGCTAACCCGGAACTTACTGTTTGGCAAATTACGGGTGATGGCGACTGTTTGGCTATTGGTGGAAATCATTTTATCCACAGCGTTCGACGCAATGTGGATATTAACGTGCTTCTTTTCAACAATCAGATTTATGGTTTGACAAAAGGGCAGTATTCTCCAACTACCAAAAAAGGATTTGTCACCAAATCATCTCCTTTTGGAACGGTAGAACGCCCTTTTCGTCCTGCTGAGCTGACATTAGGAGCCCGTGGAACTTTTTTCGCCCGCTTGCTGGATGTAGACCTTAAAAATTCACAGGCAACCATGCTGGCAGCTGCCAAACACAAAGGTACATCGGTGGTGGAATGTTTGGTAAACTGCGTTATCTTCAACGATGGAGCGCACAACTGGCTTGCAGAAAAAGAAACGCGTACCGACCGCATTATTTTTCTTGAAGATGGGAAACCAATGATTTTCGGGAAAGACAGCAACAAAGGTTTAGTACTTGATGGTTTTAACCTGAAAGTTGTGACCATTGGCGAAAACGGGGTAACCGAAGCCGACCTTCTGGTTCATGATGCCACCTGTGCCGACTCAACTCTGCAAACCAAGCTGGCCATGATGGAAGGCCCGGAATTACCGATTGCTATGGGCGTTATTCGCGCCGTGGAAGAAGAAACATACGATGCTGCCGTAGAAGCACAGATTGTGGAAATTCAAGCAAATGCCAAAATTAAAACATTCGATGATCTGATTGCTTCATGTGAGCAATGGGAAATGTAAGAATATAAGTGTTTAAACACAGAAAAGACCGGTGCAAGTTTATGCTTGTACCGGTTTTTTATGTCGATAATTCACTGCCATGCTGCTCTGTGTTGTGTTTCCAATTCTGCTGTCTCTTGTCTGAAATAACAACTTTCTCCGTTGTAGAAATACTGTAAATAGATCAATCATGCTAAAAAAATGATTATTTTTGCAGTGAATCGAAAAATAAGGAGACATGAAAAATATAATCTTAGCATTTGCATTGCTCATTTCCGCCAGCACATTAGCACAAACTAACGATGACCGTGGCTATTTGGTAAAAGTGGGTGACATGGCTCCCGATTTCAGCATGAAACTAACCGACGGGGAGACCGTAAAACTATCGGATTTAAGAGGGAAAATCGTTATGCTGCAGTTTACAGCTAGTTGGTGTAGTGTTTGCCGCAAAGAAATGCCTTTTATCGAACGGGATATCTGGCTGAAGCACAAAGCTAATCCGAATTTTGCCTTGCTGGCTATCGACCGCGATGAACCGCTTGAAACCGTAAAAACTTTTGCGAAGGCAATTCCAATTACTTACCCTATTGGATTAGACCCGCGGGCTGATATATTTGCATTATACGCCAGGCGCGAAGCCGGAGTTACCCGAAATGTAATAATCGACAAAATAGGAAAAATCATTCTGCTGACAAGGTTGTACAATGAAGAAGAATTCAAAAGAATGACGGATTTGTTGGATTCTGTGCTGAAATAAGGAAGTATTAGATTTCCAACCACGAAAAAAGGCTTTAATCAAATGACAATCTATCATTTGGCTAAAGCCTTTTTTTTGTTGCGTTATTTTCCTATAAAACAGGAGGCTATTGATATGTTTCTATTCTGGCTTTCTCAATCTTATCGCTTGCCGCTTACTGCTAAAACGATTGCATATCGCACAGTCGTTTATAATATCCGTCCAGTGCAATTAATTCGTCGTGCTTGCCGCGTTCTACTATTGCTCCTTCGTGAAGTACACATATCTCGTCAGCACGTTTGATAGTGGAAAGGCGATGGGCTACTACGAGTGTTGTCCGGTTCATCATGAGGTTTTCGAGGGCTTCCTGCACCATTTTTTCCGATTCGGTATCAAGTGCAGAAGTCGCCTCGTCCAAAATCAAAATAGGTGGGTTTTTCAGAATGGCACGGGCAATGCTTACGCGTTGGCGTTGGCCACCCGAGAGCTTGCTTCCACGGTCGCCAATAGTGGATTCATATCCATTCTCGGTAGCTGAAATAAAATCGTGGGCATTGGCAATTTTGGCAGCTTCTATCACTTGCTCCAACGTAGCATTTTCTACACCAAAGGCAATATTGTTGAAAAAAGTATCGTTAAACAAAATAGCTTCCTGGTTCACATTTCCCATTAGTGAACGCAGATCGTGTGTGTTGTATTTTTTGATATTGATACCGTCGAGCAGAATTTCGCCTTTTACCGGGTCGTAATAACGTGGCAACAAATCAACCAATGTAGATTTACCCGAACCGGACTGGCCAACCAGCGCTACTGTTTTTCCTTTCGGAACAATCAAGTTGATGTCACGCAGCACCCAGTGGCTGTGATATTTGAAACTCAAATTCCGGAATTCGATTTTATCGGAAAAAGGATGTAATGTTTCAGGATGTATCGGATTCTTAATGGTATTCTCGCTCTGAAGAATTTTATCCACACGTTCCAGCGAAGCCATTCCTTTCTGAATGCTGTACGAAGCTTTGGAGAGTTCTTTGGAAGGGGCAATTATGCTGTAGAAAATAAGAATATAAAAGATGAATTCCGCTGCGTCAATGCTGCTTCGGTTGCTCAGGATAAGCACACCGCCAAACCAAAGCAAAATAGCAATAACAATCGTTCCTAAAAGTTCGCTCACCGGATGTGCCAGATTAAAACGGCGGTTGAGACGATTAAATGTTTTGCGTATCTTATCGTTCAAATGACTGAAACGGGCTTCCAGTTTATGTTCTGCATTAAAGGCTTTCACTACGCGCAAACCGCTCAATGTTTCTTCAATCTGCGAAAGCAGTTCACCGGTTTGTTCTTGCCCTACAGACGAACGATGCCTTAACGACCTGCCTATTTTACCTATCAGCCAACCGCTGAATGGCAATAACAACAATACGAAAAGGGTTAATTCCCAGCTCATGGCAAACATCATAGCCAAATAACCAATAATCAGGATAGGATTTTTAAAAATCATATCCAATGAGCTCATAATCGATGCTTCTACTTCGGTTACGTCACTGGTCATACGCGACATGATATCTCCTTTACGCTCGGCAGTAAAGAAGCCAATTGGCAAACTGATAATTTTCTTGTAAAGCTGATTACGTAGGTCGCTCAATACACCTGTGCGGATAGGAATAGTGTAAAAAGAACCCATATACGCCGTACCCACTTTTAACGCAGTCATGATAACCAGAAAAGTACCTAAATACACCAATGCAGCACTTGGTCCTACCGTTCCAATAAACTCCTGGACATGATACGACAAGTTGTTTTGCAGTGCTTTTGAAATCGCTTTTATTCCATCGTTCCATGTCCACATCTGATAGAACCGAACAGTCTTCTCGATTTTAAAAAGTAAATTCAACACCGGAATAACTGCCGCAAACGAAAACAAGCTGAAAATCATAGTCAATATGTTGAACAGCAAGCTTAACAGCACGTATTTTTTATAGGGCGGAATAAACCGCTTCAGGAGCGTTACGAATTTGAACATGTTTAAATGGAATCTAAAAGTGAAAAAGCTTTATGACAAAAGTAAACAAAAAAGAAAGAGGCAAGGTGAATTAGCAATCAGTTGCTTACTCCTTGCCTCTTTTACTTCTTACTAATGAATTAAACTCCGGTATAATTGCGGGGTGTAATACGTTTCAGTTCTTCTTTTACCGATTGGCTTACATCCAGTGTTTCGATAAAATCATGAATTGATTTCTCAGTAATTCCTTCGTTGGTGCGGGTCAATGCTTTCAAAGCCTCGTAAGGTGCCGGATAAGCTTCGCGACGAAGAATAGTTTGGATCCCTTCTGCAACTACTGCCCAGGTATTATCCAAATCGCGGTAAATAGCAGTTTCGTTTAGCAGTAATTTGCTCATTCCTTTCAGAATGCTTTGAGTCGCAATCAATGTATGGGCAAAAGGCACACCAACATTACGCAAAACGGTACTGTCTGTCAGGTCACGTTGCAAACGTGAAACGGGTAATTTCCCAGCCAAAAATTCGAATGAAGCATTGGCAATGGCCAGGTTTCCTTCTGCATTTTCGAAATCAATAGGATTTACTTTATGTGGCATGGCCGATGAACCAACTTCGCCGGCTTTAATTTTTTGTTTGAAATACTCCATCGATACATACGTCCAGATATCACGGCAAAAATCAATCAAAACGGTATTAATGCGTTTCATGGCATCAAACTGAGCAGCTAGGTTATCGTAGTTGGAAATCTGGGTTGTCCACTGTTCGCGATCCAAACCAAGTTTTTCGGAGACAAATTTATTTCCGAAATTTTTCCAGTCGTTAGATGGATAAGCCACCGCATGTGCGTTGAAGTTTCCAGTTGCACCTCCGAATTTGGCCGAATTTGGAGTTTGTTTCAATACAGCCAGTTGTTGGCTCAAACGATTTACGAAAACCATCATTTCCTTACCCAAACGGGTTGGTGAGGCGGGTTGCCCGTGTGTTTTTGCAAGCATTGAAACATCGCGCCATTCGTCAACCAAATGTGTAAGTCCTTGTACCAATGTGTCCATTTCCGGATAGTAAACTTTGGTCAATGCTTCTTTAATTGAAAGAGGAACAGCTGTATTATTTATATCCTGCGAAGTTAATCCAAAGTGAATAAATTCTTTGAAAGTATCCAAACCGAGCAAATCGAACTTTTCTTTTACAAAATACTCAATCGCTTTTACATCGTGATTGGTTACGCTTTCAATTTCTTTAATTTTCAACGCATCAGCTTCTGAAAATTCGTTGTATATTGCCCGTAATTTTGGGAAAACCGATACCGGAACCTGTTCCAGTTGTTTCAACGGAATTTCGCACAATGCAATAAAATACTCAACTTCAACCAATACGCGGTAACGCATCAACGCATATTCTGAGAAATAAGCGGCATAAGCTTCGGTTTTAGTACGGTAACGACCATCGACAGGGGAAATTGCAGTTAGAAGGGATAAATTCATAAGGAGTATTTTTGTTATTTTGGCGGGTTATTAACTAACCCTTAATCACTTTAAATTAAGCTGCAAAGTTAATCAATTCTATCGGATTAGAAAAGTTTCTGCCACTCACTTGCAACACTGATTCTTTTTCTTTACTTTTGTTTCACTATTAAACGGAATATTGCACAATAACAAGAAAATAATACAAGCTGTAAGCCATTTCAGACAAAAATAAAAATATGAGATACGTTAGAATTCATAAAGAGGGCCGGTTAATTTTAGGTACGTTGGCATTAATCCTCCTACTACTTAATTTATATATTTATACCCACTTTTTTGGTATCGTTTCCATTATAAACATTATAATTTCGGCTTTACTCCTGTTCTTTTTCGCCTACTTTTTCCGCAATCCGCCGCGCAAGGTTTATATCGACGATCCAAGCCTCGTAGTTGCTCCTGCCGATGGAACCATTGTGGTCGTTGAACCAACAGACGAATTGGAGTATTTTGGCGACAAGCGCATTCAGGTTTCTATTTTTATGTCAGTTTTCAACGTACACGCCAATTGGTATCCTATTAAAGGAACTGTTATAAAATCTGTTCACCACAGCGGACGCCACATGGCAGCATTTTTGCCAAAGTCAAGTACCGAAAACGAACGTTCAACAGTAGTTCTTGAGTCGGAAGGAAAAACCCAGATTTTGGTTCGCCAGATTGCCGGAGCCTTGGCCCGTCGCATTGTAACTTATGCTCATGCCGGTAAAAAAAGCCACCTCAACGAACATCTTGGCTTTATTAAATTTGGTTCACGTGTAGACATGTATTTCCCGCTTGATACCGAAATTTTCGTACAGGTTGGAGAATCAACTACCGGAAACGAAACCATTATTGCCCGATTAAACGAAGATTAAATGACCCTGGAAGAAGCTCAAAAACAGGTTGACGAATGGATTAAAACCTATGGCGTTCGTTATTTTGGCGAATTGACCAACATGGCCATTCTTACCGAAGAAGTTGGTGAGCTTGCGCGTGTCATTTCCAGAACTTACGGCGAGCAATCTTTCAAAAAATCCGACAAAGAAGCTAATCTGGCCGACGAAATGGCCGATGTGCTTTGGGTACTGATCTGTCTGGCCAATCAAACCGGCGTAAATCTAACCGAAGCGTTCGAAAAAAACATGCAAAAGAAAACTGACCGCGATAACACCCGCCATCTCGAAAACGATAAACTAAGTTAGTAGTCACTAGTTTATAGTCATTCAGCTTCTTTGTTTCTCAGCACCGCACCCCAATCAATAATTCCCCAATGAACTAATTATCCAATTAACTCCAAATAATATGAGCAAATTTGACGACCTATTCAAGCAATATAATTGCAATATAAGCGACGAGAGTGTAAAACAAGAAGCCGAAAAAATTATTGCAGCGCATTACGCTGAAAATGATAACGTGTCAGTATACAAACAATGTCTGAACCAAATTGATTTGACTTCTTTGAACGGAACTGATACGCAAGCCGAGATTATTTCAATGGTAGAAAAAGTAAATGGCTTCAAAACTACATTTCCAAACCTGCCAAACGTGGGAGCTATATGCGTTTATCCGGCTTTGGTTCCGGTGGTAAAAAAGCATCTCACTGAAAATATCGGAATTGCCTCTGTGGCTGCCGGATTTCCTGCCTCGCAGACTTTTATTGAAGTAAAAGTTGCAGAAACAGCTATGGCTGTTATGGAAGGTGCTACTGAAATTGATGTGGTAATGTCTATCGGTAAATTTCTGGAAGGCAACTATCAGGAAGTTTACGAAGAACTTTCTGAACTCAAAGCAACTTGTCGCGATGCGCATTTGAAAGTTATACTTGAAACGGGTGCATTACAAAGCGCTTCAAATATCAAAAAAGCGTCCATCCTTGCAATGGCATCCGGCGCCGACTTTATCAAAACATCTACCGGCAAAATCCCTGTCGCTGCAACATTGGAAGCAACTTACGTAATGTGCAAGGCTATCAAGGAATGGAATGAAAAAACCGGTGCAAAAGTAAGTTATAAACCTGCGGGTGGAATTGTTACCACCGAAGATGCTGTTAAACATTATACTTTGGTAAAAGAAATTCTGGGAGATGAGTGGTTGAACAATACTATGTTTCGCTTTGGAGCAAGCCGCTTAGCTAACAACTTGTTAAGTTCAATTGAAGGAAAAGAAGTAAAGTATTTTTGATTGACGATTGAGAAATTTACGATTTACAATTGGGATATAAATATTTTCGATGCACATTGGAACCCAATCGTAAATTGTACATCTTTAAATCGTAAATTTATCAGAATTTTCTATTTGCTGCGTATTCAGCACACAAAATAAGCGACTTTTTTACATCGCTGTCCGCAAAGCCATTGAGTTCTTCGATGGCTTTGTTTTTAAATACCTCCATTTGGGCAATAGCATATTTCACTCCACCACTTTTGTGAGTAAACTCAGTAATCGTTTGTATATTATCGGGAGTAAAATCCTTGTTTTCAATCCACGACAATACCTGATCACGCTCAGCACCAACAGCATTCAACAATCCGTAAATAAGTGGCAACGTCACTTTCCCATCGCGAATATCGTTTCCTGTAGGTTTTCCAATCTGGATGTCCGCCGAATAATCGAAAATATCATCCTTTATCTGAAAACAAATTCCAAGATATTCACCAAAATTACGCAAATGAACCAACTCTTCTTCACTGGCATTTACTGACAATCCACCTACCTCAGTGCAGGTTGAAAACAATAAGGCTGTCTTTTTGCGAATAATAGTGTAGTAATTATCTTCCGATGATGCTGAAATCCGGGCATTTACCAACTGTAGCAATTCGCCATCCGAAAGCTGCATGCCGATATTGGCAATGGCTTTTAAAATGGGAAGATTATTGGTTTTGACTGCACAACTTAGCGATTTGGACAGAATATAATCGCCGGACAGGATGGCTATTTTGTTGGTCCAACGGGCATTTACCGATGGTTTTCCACGGCGTTCCAACGTGTCATCAACTACATCGTCGTGAATTAAACTTGCTGTATGCAACAATTCTAACGACAATGCACCGTCAATAGTGAATTGGTTAACCTCGCCACACAATTTAGCCGAAAGAACAACCATCATGGGACGGAGCTGCTTGCCACTCTTTTGAAGCACATATTCGTTTACGGTCTCAAGCATGGGGTTGTCCGTACTGAGCGCCTCCGCAAATGTTTTTCCAAACAGTTGCATTTCTGTTAAAATAGGTCGTCTAATGGTTTCAATAAAGTTCATCTGAACGCTCATATTGGTGTGCTCTGCAAAAGTAAACAATTTTGCCGTTTGTTTAACTATTTAAGATTATTTCTGTATAAATTTTAATTACTTTTACAGTCGTTTTGATATTTCAACCTATTTTTAACTAGCACTTCAACGTAAAACAAATAATAAGTCAACGACCAGACAGCTAATAAAGTTTATAAACCACAACACAATAAGCGATTTTAGTTGTTATAACAATTTGAGACATTACATTCCACTGATTATACACTGAATTTTATGAAGAAACTCTTTCTGATTGATGCATACGCCATCATTTATCGTGCATATTATGCATTCATTCGTAATCCACGCATAAATTCGAAAGGACTTAACACTTCCGCTATATTTGGATTTGTAAATACGCTTGAAGATGTACTTAAACGGGAAAAACCAACTCATATAGCTGTTGCCTTCGATCCTAAAGGCAAAACGTTCCGTCACGAAGCTTACGAACAATACAAAGCTCAACGCGAAGCGACTCCGGAAGATATTCGCCTGGCAGTCCCAATCATTAAGGATCTCATTAAAGCCTACAATATTCCGGCACTTGAAATTCCGGGATATGAAGCCGACGATGTGATTGGAACTATGGCTAAAAAAGCCGAACAAGCCGGATTCGAAGTGTTTATGCTGACTCCCGATAAAGATTACGGACAGCTTGTTTCTGATCATATTTATATGTATCGTCCCAAGCACACAGGCGGTTTTGAGGTAATGGGCCCTGATGAAATAAAAGCCAAGTACGAACTGCATAGCCACGAACAAGTAATCGATTTGTTAGGTTTAATGGGTGATGCCTCTGACAATATTCCCGGTTGTCCCGGAGTTGGAGAGAAAACAGCCGTAAAATTATTGAAGGAATTTGGCAGTATCGATGTTTTGCTTGAGCGCACCAATGAGCTTAAAGGAGCATTAAAAACAAAAATTGAAGAAAATAAAGACCAAATTATTTTTTCGCGCTTTCTGGCAACCATCAAAATTGATGTTCCCATTGATTTCGACGAGAAAAGTTTGGAACTGGAACCCAGAAATGAACCTGCATTGCGTGCGTTGTTTGATGAACTGGAATTCCGGACAATGTCGGCTAAAATGGGGGCTAATCCATTTACTTCGCTTCCACCGGACCAACCAACTACAAGTATTGCCTTTGCTAAACCTAAAAAGTCAACCGGACAAATGTCTTTGTTCGATGAACCGGAGGAGCATGAGGAAAAGGTAGCACCAAAAGCTCAGCAGCCAGTTGCGCAGGTAATTCCGGTTTTTGATGAAAATTTCACCGGATTGAGAACAATTAATGAAACTCCGCACAATTATATATTAGTTGACAATAAAGTAAAACGTTCTGATTTGGTTTCGAAACTCTTCATGCAAAAATCGTTTTGCTTCGATACCGAGACAACCGGGCTGGATATGTTCACGTCAGATTTGGTAGGAATGTCTTTTTGTTTCAAAGCCGGTGAAGCATATTACGTTTCATTGCCGGTTGATAAAGAAGAAGCCCGCCACGTGGTTCATGAGTTTAAAGTTGTTTTCGAAAGCGACCACATTGAGAAAATCGGCCAGAATATCAAATTCGACTTGTTGATGCTTGCACAATATGACATTCAACTGAAAGGGAAAATGTTTGATACCATGATTGCCCATTATCTGGTTCAACCTGAGTTGCGTCATGGAATGGACTATCTGGCTGAAATTTACCTGAAATACCGTACCATACACTTCGAGGATTTGGTTGGAGGAAAAGGCAAAAATCAAGCAGATATCCGCTCTATTGACATTGACAAACTGTGTGATTATGCCGCTGAGGATGCCGACATTACTTTCAAATTAAAGCAAGTGCTTGAAAAAGAACTGAAAGATAACGCCCTCGAAAACCTTTTCTACGAAATAGAAATGCCATTACTGAAAGTTCTTGCCATTATGGAACGAACCGGTGTACGCATTGATAGTGAAGCGTTGAAACAAAGTTCAGAAATTCTGACCGGGGAAATGCTTAAACTGGAAAAAGAAATTCATGAAATTGCCGGGTTCGAATTCAATGTGAGTTCGCCAATGCAGGTTGGGGAAGTGCTTTTCGATAGGTTGAAGTTGGATGATAAAGCAAAAAAAACAAAAACCGGACAATATTCTACAGCCGAAGATGTATTGGAAAAAATACGTTCGAAACATCCTATCATAGGTAAAATACTGGATTACCGCGGACTGAAGAAGCTACTGAGCACCTATATCGATGCGCTGCCGCAAATCATTAGTTCCGTTACCGGCAAGGTTCACACCTCATACAACCAAACAGTAGCTGCTACAGGGCGCCTTAGCTCCACAAATCCGAACTTGCAGAATATTCCTATTCGCGATGCGCAAGGCAAGGAAATTCGAAAAGCATTCATTCCTGATGAGGGCAGCATTTTCATGAGTGTCGATTATTCTCAGATTGAATTGCGTATCATGGCCCATTTAAGTGGAGACGCTAATATGCTTGATGCTTTCAATAGCGGACATGACATTCACACGGCCACGGCAGCTAAAATATATAAAGTTCCCCTGGGTGAAGTTACAACAGACATGCGTAGAAAAGCCAAAACAGCGAACTTTGGAATTATATATGGTATTTCAGTTTTTGGTTTATCCGACAGATTGGGCATTCCACGAGCTGAGGCAAAAGAATTAATTGACGGTTATTTTGCCACTTATCCCGAAGTGAAAAAATACATGGATACCAGCATTCAGCGAGCCAAAGAAGTGGGGTATGTGGAGACTTTGTTTGGCCGCAAACGCTTTCTGCCGGATATCAACTCGCAAAACAGCATAGTGCGTGGGTTTGCCGAACGGAATGCTATTAATGCACCTATTCAGGGAACGGCAGCCGATATTATCAAAATCGCCATGGTTCAAATTCAAGACCGATTGGAAAAGGAGAATCTACAAGCTAAAATGACCATGCAGGTACATGATGAGTTAAACTTTACCGTCCCGAAAACCGAATTGGAGGCTGTAAAAAAAGCCGTCATTGAAGAAATGGAGCGGGCTATTCAATTACGGGTTCCACTCATTGCCGATTGCGGTGTAGGTGCGAATTGGCTGGAGGCACATTGAAAATTTTGCTTTTATAACGGCATCTCTCTGATTAGCTGTTATTTGTGCATTGTTTTCTGAATTAACGTTTTTTAATAAATATATTTTTCATTAATTTAAATGTCTCATAATATGATAATTAGTGGATTGTATATTTCTAGTTTTAAGTATTTTGTTTGTATTTTGTTCTAAATTGACAATTTGAATGCTATCGAAATAGTAGCATTCAAATTATTTCTAATATATTTGCTGAAATATTTCTTTAATATGAGAGTTAATACTAAAATACGGTACGGATTACGAACAATGATTGAAATTGCAAGCTCAACAGATCCAAATGGTGTGTTGCAAAAAGATATTGCCAAAAGCCAGCATATTTCATTGAAGTACTTAGACCCTATTATTTCTGCTCTTAAATTGAAGGGACTGATTACCAACTCTAAGGGTAGAGGAAGTGGGTATAAATTAACACGTAAGCCAAAAGATATCACCATGTTTGATATTTATACTTCATTCGAACAAATTGTGGTTATTGAATGTATAAACAATTTAAGTTATTGTGATAGATCATTGCATGACTGTAAAGGCAGGAACTATTGGAATGAGTTTCGGGACGATTTTACAAAGCTGCTTATGAAAAAGAACCTTGAGCAAATAATGCAAGACACCTATTACGAGTGTAAGGATATACTAATTGCCCAATAAACAAGTAACCAGTAAATTTGTTATATAAACAGTTCATACTAAGGTTAATGTTTTAGATTATTTTTTTATTAATCAATGCTACTTATCCTATAGCATAAGTGTATTTTGTTTGGTGAAAAAATGAATATCGATGAGTATCTATTTTTTATCTTTTAATGCTACTAATGTATTATAGCATTAATGTTTTTAGGAGATTCTGAATTTGGAGAGACAAAAAAAGATCGACATTTTCTCATTTTATTTTTTTTATATTTAACCAATTGCTACTATTCCTATAGGATATATAGCTAATCATATTTATCAAAACATCAATAAATTAAAATTACAAACAAAATTATGACCGAAACAAAATTATCAAGATATTGGATGCTGGCAATAATCAGTTTTATCGCAATATCAGGCAATGTATTGAATGCACAAAGTCTTAAAATTAATCCAAAGACTTTTAGCATGACCATTTTTGGCACTACAAACGTGCATGACTTTCAAAGTAAGGTAACCCAGGTCAGCGGCGAACTGGTTATAAACAGTTCAAAGCAAGCCCAGTCATTGGTTGTGGAAATACCGGTAAAGTCTATTAAGAGCAAAGAAAAACTTATGGACACCAAAACCTATGAAACATTTAAAGCCGATAAAAATCCGACCATTACATTTAAAATGACTGATGCCAGTTCTTTACAGGTGAACGGAAATGATATCAGCGTTACTGTTACCGGAAACCTGACAATGGGTGGAGCTACCAGAAAAATTGCACTGAAAGCTGTAGGCAAAATTGTAAAACCTGGAGTTTATCAATTCAAGGGAAGTGTGCCGCTTAAAATGTCAGATTTTAAAATGACTCCACCGACTGCCATGTTGGGTGTTATGAAAGTCGGTGATGCCGTCACACTAAAATATGATGTAACATTTGAAGGCCCGGCAATTAATTAATTATGAGTTTTCTGATTCAATAAATTAAAATATGAATAACAACAAAAAACAAAGTAAAATGAAAAAATCAATCTTTACAGTTGCAGCTGCCCTTTTGGTTAGCAGCACAATGTTTGGCCAACTTCGCGATGCCGGAATGGATGGAATTAATGTATTTGAAACACCAAAATCGGAAACAAAATTTGATGGTGTAAAGACAACCATTGGCGGTGGACTTACATTAGGTTTTCAGGCATTAAATCACAGTAACACAGCTTTGCCAAATTTGAAAACTATTCCAAGTTTGACAAACACAGATGCTGCTGGCATAGGCAAATACGATGCAAACAAATTAATTGGCCTGACTCCTGGGTTTAATAATGCGACTGCAAATATGAGTATCAATGTTGGACTAGCTGATGGAGTAGATTTAAAAATGGAATTATATCTTTCAGCACGTCACCATCAGGAAACTTGGGTAAAAGGCGGATTTATTCAATTTAACAAGCTCCCATTTTTAAAAATGGATCTTGTAGATAATATCATGAAATACACCACTATTAAAGCCGGTCATATGGAAGTAAATTATGGCGATGCTCACTTTCGCCGTACCGACAATGGAAATGCAATGTATAACCCATTTATTGAAAATTACATAATGGACGCATTTGCAACAGAAATCGGTGCTGAAGTAGATGTTAATTTTAAAGGTCTAATTGCAGTAGCTGGTTTATCTACAGGTCAAATTAAGGGTGACCAGAGTGTGCCAACTCCGGGATATTTTATTAAATCAGCAGATGGGATTAAAAAAGATACAACTATTGTTACTGACGGGACAAGAAAACCTGCATTTTTAGCAAAATTAGGTTGGGATGGTAAATTGCTAGATGACAAATTTCGAGTTCGTGCTACAGGGTCAATGTACATTACTGCAGGTTCAACCGGAGTAACTTTATATGGTGGTGACAGAGGTGGATCGCACTATTGGGGTGTAATGGATAACACTTTGGCCGGTTCTACATTTACAAAAGATAATATAGCTTTTACTTCAGGTCGTTACAATCCAGGTTTTGGTGACAAAATTACATCTTACATGGGCAACTTGTTTTTAGATTACAAGATCACTGATAAGTTAAGTGTTGAGTCTTTTACTACCATTGAAACATCAAGTGGTCGTGGAAAAACTGAAGGCACAGGTGAGCGCAATGCATCACAGATCGCCGAAGATTTAATTTTCAGATATGGTGATTTTTATATTGGTGTGCGATATAATAAAGTAGATGCCGATGTGGCAGCTGTATATACAATGGCCAAAGCAGCAACTGCTGCATCAACAACATATTCATTGAATACTAAAACAGGTTTAATTGATGCAAAGACTACGCCTGCAACTGCATTTGTACCAGAATCAACAACTCCAGGTTATGCAGTTGCTATTGATAGAATAGCAGTAAGTGCTGGCTATTTCATTACAAAGAATGTAATGGCAAAAATTGAATATACTACTCAAAATTACAATGGATTTCCAACAACCGATATAAGAAGTGGTGGAAAATTTAATGGGATTGTTGCTGAAGCTGTGATTGGATTCTAATTATAATTTGATCTTATTTTCGGATAAACCGGTAAGAGTTTGTCTTACCGGTTTATCTCTCTCAAAATTTTATAACTTACAGTTATGAAAAAGTTTAATAGCATTATTTTGCTAATCTCCTTGGTTCTGAACAGTCTGTTCTCTCAAACGAGTGTCAAAGTTGACCTCATGAAAAATAGTTGGCTTGCCATTAATGGCACGACCAACGTTTTGTCGTTTAGGCTAATCCATAATGGAGAAAAGTTGTTGGGGAAAAGTCTAACAATGACTGCAACCCAAAATCAGAATAAATTATACTTAAGTCAAAATCAACTGGCCATTCAGGTGAAGAACTTCTCTTCTGATAATCCGATGGCTCTTCGCGACTTTAAGAAACTCATTAAAGCCGATGTGTATCCTTCTATTAAGGCTCAGCTGAATTATGTTGAAACACTTCCTGCCAACGAAAAAGACTTATATTCTAAAGGAAGTGCGTATGTGAATATAACTATTACAGGTATTACGCACCAATACTCTATTCCTGTTTCTTCTAATAAACATGGTGAATACATTTCGATAGTAGGAGCCAAAAAAATAAACATTCGCGATTTTGGCCTTGAGCCACCTGTGGAAATGTTGGGACTCATAAAAGTCAGCGAGTGGATTAGCATTGACTTTCGAATGGTTTGCAAGCTTACCTTTAATGTAAATGAGTCAATTGCTCAAAATAAGTAAGGGCAACTAAGTTCCAAGAGGCTCTACTAAGCCCGGATTTCTCACTTTCCTCTCAATTTACAACGATTTAAAAACTATTTTAGATGCTGTAAATTAATACGCTGGTCAATATTCTGGTTAACACACAATTTATCAAAGGTCCAGCGGTATAGCCATGCTAAATTACTTGTTGTTCAACGTCTTCGTTGGTAAGGTTCAGGTTGCGAAGACAAACAAATACACTATGTTCACTATACACTATAAAGACTATACCGCTAATTACCTTTAATTATTTTGTGCTTAATTTGTTGTTTATTGAAAAGAGTTAATCAGGTAAACTAATCTAAGGTAAAAATGCGATGGATTACGTTTTGATTTGCGTCTGATTTAGGTGCTAAATTATACATAACATAGAATGCCGCCAAATTTCAGGGGATTTATTTTTGGACATCTGTATTTTTAAGTTCCTGATTAAATGGCAGTTGTGTTTTTGCTTGTCTTGATTTTTGGACATCATAAAACGGAGAGCTCTAAAACGTTAAATACTAAGTTAAATCAAGCGAGAAGGAATTGAAAAAAATGAGTTTATACTTTATGGCTTACATGCACTTTCAGGAATGAATCCAGTTCTTTAGTGGATTTGAGATTCATCTTTTGGGCCAACCGCTGCTTCAGTTTATACATGCTGTCAGGTGTAGCATTGAGAAGTAGAGTTCTGTCAGCATTCGGGATGTCAAGTAAATGAAGGCAGCACCAGATGATTTCTTTATGGGTAATGCCGGAATAATCCGATTGTAAAACATCAACTATCTGATTGAATGCATGGTTCATCTCACGGGAAAAAGCATCCCAATTGTCGAGATGGAGGCACTTCTGATAAAGTTCTTTGTCGAGTCGGGTTCGTTCTTCCGGAGAGGCATTTCTTCTTGCTTCGGACTGTGCTTCACGGGTTTCAGCAATTTTTCCAGACAAATTTTGGGTTACAAACTCCTGCTTATGGTTTAACTCTTGTTTGTAAATACTTAATTGCGTCTTCCTGAGATTATTCCGTTGAATAAGTAAATATACAATAATAGCCGAAAATAATAGAACCAGAGCCAGTACTGAAACAGTCCAAATCATGCGTCGTTTGGTGCCGGCAGTTTCCTGATTATTATTGTGCAGATTCTCCAATATACTGGCTTTCGATTGAATTTCTGTTGTACGAACTGAGTCAACAGATTCCTGATATTTAGATATATAAAAGCTCATTTCTTTAAAATTTTCTCTGTGATACTCCGAATTAGCTAAAATTCGGTAGCAATCACGTTGATTAAAAAAGGTAGATGGATATTTTAGAGCAAGCTGAGCATAAGAGCAAGCTGAATCATATTGTGTTATATTATACAATAAATCGGCTAAATAGAAACATCTTACTGCATAATTTGTATCTTTATATGGAAATTGAATACTTTTTCTAAGATAGTATTGAGCTGAATCATTTTGTTTTGCCCAGTAATAATTTATTCCTTGCTCTTGAAATGCAAAACCCAAAAGCAAAGAATCGGAGTTTGTAGAAATAATACTCTTAAATACATTCTGAGCTCTTCTATAATCTTTCCTGAAACGATAGATTTTACCTATAGACACTGTCCTATAGTTAGCTTCAAGCTTGTTGCCTGCCTTATTAAAGCACTTTACAGCTAACCAATTCTTATTTAAAGATCCATTAAGTTCCTTCTGTATAAAACAAATATCACTCATGTCCGAATATATTTGTCCCAACAAATTATAATTATTCGTAGACTTAAGCAAGTCCAGCGCATTTAAGTGAAGTTTTATTGCATCCTCAAAATGCTTCCTTTTCCTATACATTCTCGCTTTGAAGAAATAACTCTTTGCAAGATTTAGGTTTTCGTTTTTGGCGAGATAATGATTGATCGAAAAATCAATAAGCGAATCGGGTTCCAACGGCTTGTCTTTTTTGTCCAATGCCTCAAAATACAACAATCCGTACAAAGCCCGATGAGAAGGTGATTTATAACTAGCTGGTCCGATTTTCTGTAAAATATGCAAAGCGGAATCAGGCCTGGTCTCCATTACCTGTTCCGCTAACAGTAATTCATTGGGAACCTGGTTGCAAGAAGACAATACGAGGAAGAAAACCGGTATGAATCTTAGTAGTTTTTTAATCATGTTCAAATGTCACAATATTATAATCTCGTTTTATCCCTATCAATAAATTATACCGGGAGGTTCGAAATTCTTTTAAGCTCTGTATCAAGTTTTTTCGTCGATTTTAGATTCATTTTTTGAGCCAACCGCTGTTTCAGTTTATACATACTGTCAGTTGTGGCATTGAGGAGCAGAATTCTATCAGCATTCGGAATGTCAAGTAAATGAAGGCAACACCAGATGATTTCTTTATGGGTAATGCCTGAATAATCCGTTTGTAAAGCATCAACTATCTGATTGAAGGCATGGTTCATTTCACGAGAAAAAGCATCCCAGTTGTCGAGATGGAGGCACTTCTGATAGAGTTCCTTGTCGAGTCTGGTGCGTTCTTCCGGAGAGGCATTTTTCCTTGCTTCTGCCTGTGCTTCAAGGGTTTCGGTAATTTTTCTGGATATATTTTGGTTTACAAACTCTTGCTTATGGTTTAGCTCTTGTTTGTAAACATCTAATTGCTTCTTTCTGAGATTGTTTCGTTGAATAAGTAAATAAACAATAATAACTGAAAGCATTATAACTATAAATAGCATTGAAACTGTCCAGATCATGCTTCGTTTGGTACCTGTGGTTTCCTGAGTATTATTGTGTAAATTCTCAAGGACACTCGCTTTCGATTGTATTTCTATTTTACGTACTGAGTCTGTATAATCTTGATATAAGCTCATATACTTGCCCATTCGTTCTATATCATTCTTCCAATATTCGCAGTTGGTCAGAATTCGATAACAATCACGCCTGTTGTAATATGTTCCCGGATATTTTAAAGAGATTAATGCATATGTAGCTGCAGAATCCAGTTTGCCAATATTGTACATCAAATCAGCTAAATTAAAACATCTAATTGCATGATTTGTACCCTTGGATGGGAATCGTAAACTTTTCCGGAGGTAATATTGGGCAGAATCATATTGTTTTGCCCAATAATAATTTATTCCGATTTCCTGAAATGCAAATCCCAGAAGCAAAGAATCAGAAGTTATGGAAAGCGCTTGAGTATAATATTCTTGGGCTTTCTTAAAATCCTTCTGAAAATGATAGATTTTACCAATCGAAACTACCCTGTAACTTGCTTCAACCTTATTACCAGCTTTATTGAAGTATTCCACAGCTTTTGAGATTTTTTTTAAAGATCCACTATAATCCTTTTGCATCATGCACATATCACCCATTTCAGAATAAATTCTACCTAATAAAAAATAATTATCAGTTGAATTAATCAAATCCAGTGATTTTAAATAAAGCGTTACAGCATCTTCAAACCGCTGCCTTTTCCTATACATTCTCGCTTTGAAGAAATAACCCTTTGCAAGATTTAGTTTGTCATTTTCAGCAAGATAATAGTTGATAGAAAAATCAATAAGTGAATCCGGTTGAAGTGGTTTATCTTTTTTGTCCAATACTTCAAAAAGGATTAAACCATATAAAGCCCGGTGGGAAGGTGATTTGTAATTGGCCGGAGTTAGCCTTTGAAGTATTTGTAATGCAGAATCGGGAGATTCCTCCATTAATTGTTCGGCAAGCTTCAGTTCGTTGGGAACATTGGAGCAGCTTGCAAATATTGAACAAATAAATAGGATATATATTCTTTGAAGAATAAACTTATGAATGCCACGAAAATGACTCCTGTTTGCCAAACGCATAATAAAACATATCGATAAGTTGCAAAATTACGAATTTAATTTCACAGTTTTACGTACCTGTTTTATCAATTGAAAAACTTCGAGATATAAAATAACACTTTTTTGTTTGGATTTTTATATCTCAAAGAATTAATTTGTCTGTATTACGCTTTGCACAACCATCTGCGGAAAGCAACTCCACAAGCTGGAACGTCATTGTCAATATGTAAATATCTGTCGTTGACACGTGTTGCCTGATTGCTAACAGATGTGTTGTTTGCAGACTGATTCATTTGATTTATGTCTGCAATTTCATTATTTAAAACTTCGTCTTTCATAATCTCTACTTTTGTATTATTAATCTCTTGTAATAAATCTATTCCTGGTTTAAATGATACGCCAATTTTGTTTGTATCCGGATTCCATTTTCCGTTATGAACTGGACTGTTAATCTCTGAATTCATAGTTACCAAGCCTGTATTTACGTTATAACCGGAAAGCACTAACTCAGCAGTTTTACGATTAAACCGGGTAAAGATATCAAGTATAATTTCACGATCAATCGTCACCCCTTCCTTTATTATTTCATCGATAATATCAGCCGTCTGACGATTCCCGGCAACTATAACATGCGCATCGTTAAAGGTAGGATCTTTTGTTTTATGACTTCTTGTTAATCCTGTTTTTAAAGTATTTTTCATATATAAAACCGATACATTTGCAACCAAATTATTTTCTCCATTAAGATAATAACGAGGCGGAATTACTCCGCCCCGTTTAAAAGCTTAATTACAATTGAAATACACCTATGAAATTAGTGCTTGCAGAAGTTACACTTAATGTATAATTTCCTGTTTCCAATCCTTGAACCGGAATATACAATACTGATTGTGTATTCGTATTAACCACAGATTGATAGATAGTATTGCCATATTGATCCTCAATACTAATGGTTGCTTTGCCAATACATGAATTAAAGGATACTGCCAGATTATTTCCGAGAATATCATAAGTTATAGGAGTTGCTAATTCCATCATAGAATTTGTATAATCTAATGATCCGTTAACAATACTAGATGTTGTGCTACCACCTGGATCATCTGGCCTAAGTAGATCTCCGCCAAATGTACTTTGAAAAGGTAACGAAAGGGACAACAAGAAAAATGTCCCCAAAAATTTAAAATTAACAGTTTTCATAAAAATTGATTTATAGTGTAGAACATAGAATTATAGAGCGAAATTGAGTACTTTCAAAGTGCTAAGTTAGATACATCATGTCGATCAAGCAAATTTTAGGACAAAATAAATTAGGACAAGCTGTTTTGTATCTATATGAAATACATGATGTTAGCGTGTGTCGAATGGGAGATTTTAGGACAAGAGTATAGGTTAACAAAAAAGCCTGTTAAAAACAGGCTTTTTTGAATAAATCAATTTGGAAATTGCAGTAATCTTATTTATTTCCTTTCGGACAAACTTCGCAGTAGTTGTTCTAATTCTTTTGTTCCTTTAAGGTTCATCTTTTGAGCCAACCGTTGCTTCAATTTATACAAACTGGCTGTTTGGCTATCGAGAATTAATGCAATGTCAGGTGTAGGGATAGCCATTAGAAAAAGACAAGACCAAATTATTTCTTTGCGGGTAATATCTGAATATGTTTTTTCCAGCACATCAACAATATCATTAAAAGTTCTGTTCATTAATTTTTTAAAGGAATCCCATTCATTGACATGCATGCATGCATTATACATTTCCCTGTCCATCTGCTCTCGTTGATCAGGACTTGCTTTTTTGTAATTTACGGCATACATTGCCCGGGTTTCTTCAATTTTTTGCAATAAACTGTCAATTAATAACGTTTGTTTTCGGTTAATTTGAACTTCGGCTTCTTCCAGTTGCTTTTCTTTTCCTTTATTTCGTTTGCGCAATTGATAGACAATAAGAAGACTTACTAATATGATAAGAGGAACAACCCAAACTAATACCAATAAATACTGCTTTGTAATACTTGCGGCTTGAGTAGTTTGATACATGTTTTCCAATACAGATGTTTTCGTTTGTATCTCTATTTTCCTAACAGAATCTGTGCAATCCTGATATTTAGCCAAATACACGCCCATTTTGTCGAAACCACCTCGTTGGTATTCTGTATTTGCTAAAATACGATAACAATCACGTTGGATGAAAAAAGTAGAGGGATATTTAAGTGCAAGTTGTGCATAACAAATTGCTGAATCATATTGAGTAGCATTATATAATAAGTCTGCTAAAATAAAGCACCTTATAGCATAATTCGCTCCTTTGAATGGAAATTTTAAACTTTTTCGCAAATAATACTGAGCTGAATCGTGTTGTTTTGCCCAATAATAATTAATTCCTATTTCTTGAAATGCAAAACCGCTCAATAATGAATCAGAAGTTTGAGAAATTGCTTTCCGATAGTATAAATCTGCTTTTTTAAATTTCTTCTGGAAACGATATATTTTTCCGATTGAGACTACTCTATAATTTTTCTCAACAAGATCACCAGATTTATCAAAAAAAATGATAGCCTGCTGAATTTTTTTTAACGATTCGCCATAATCTTTTTGAATAATACAAATGTCAGCCACATCGGAATAAATCATACCCAATAAAAAATAATTTTCAGGTATATCTTTAGTCAGGTCTAGTGCTTTTAAATACAAACTTGTAGCGTCATCAAACCGCTGAGAATATCTAAGTATTCTAGCTTTATAATAATAGCATTTTGCCAGATAATTTTTCTTATTATGACTTTGATAGTAATTCAGCGAAAACGAAATTAATGAATCGGGTTGTAGAGGTTTATTATTTTTATCCAATGCTTCAAAATACAACAATCCATACAATGCACGGTTGGCATCGGACATGGTTTGTACGGCTTGCATGTGTTGAAGAATGTGTAACGCAGAGTCGGGAGAGGTTTCCATTATTCGCTCAGCCTGCTTCATCTCATTGGGTATGAGCGAGCAGCCTACCAAAATTATACAAAAAAAAGAAAGTAGAAAGCGAAGTTTTCTATGCATAAAATATCAGACACTATTTTATTCAGGAATGATTGTATCTACATGCAAAACTACAAATTAATATTCTTTTTTTTAGTGCAGCTTCCGCACCTTTTAAGGAAATTGGAGTTAAATGTTTTCGCAAAATAAATTTATAACATTTGAACTGATAACTTTTTTTGGGAAGCCCCAAAAATGAGTGATTATGCCACTGCCAGCGTAAAAATACTTACCTTTACATCTTCACATTTCAACAATGCCTGAATGCATGCTTCGAGCGTAGAGCCGGTGGTTAATACATCATCTACCAGCAGCACATGTTTCCCCGATAATGTATTTTTATCCAATAATCCGAAAACTCCGTCTGTGTTTTCGTACCTTTCAAATACTGATTTCTTTGTTTGGGTAGTGCTTTCACGCACCCTATTTAAAGACGAAGTATCATAAGGTTTCACTAAAATTAAAGACAATCCTTTAGCAATCCATTCGCTCTGGTTATATCCACGTTTTTTGTACTTTTTAGGATGTAGAGGAACAGGAATAATTACATCAACTGTTTCAAAATAGGCAGAGTCAACTATATCGGCAGCAGCATATTTTCCCAAAATCTCTCCGATTTCTTTATTCCCTTTGTATTTAAGCGAATGAAGCAATTTTTGAAAAGGTGAACCTTTCTGAAAAAAGAAGAATGCAGTCCCACGGTGAATCGGAACTTTTCCCCAAAATCGTTTTTCTATGGGATTATCGGAAAGTAAATGAAAATTTGTTTTTGGTATGCTATGCAGGCAGTTAAGACATATGTGCTGTTCGTTTCGAAGCAGATTTTCTCCACAAACAATGCATAGATCCGGGAACAGCAGATTAAAAAAGTCGACGATTGGATTGTTTTTCATGTGAAAATTATTATTTTTTTAAGGTCACATGGAACTCGCATACCAGATTTTCATTAACTTTTTTGGCAAGCCAAGCGCAAAGCCGATTAGGTGAGCGACTGCGTTAATGCTCGTTTCATACGATAATAATTGTTTTTTTAAGGTCGTATGGAACTCTTTTTTTATAAAAAGTTTAGGTATTGGTATGAAAGAGAAAACTGATTTGCCGGTTTAGGCTATACTTGAATGTATTCCGCCAATAGAGCCCAGGCTTTCGGCACAAAAATCAGCAGCCCGACTGCAACTGAAATAATGGCGCAAATCAACACGGCACCGGCAGCTATATCCTTTGCTTTGCCCGCAAGAGGGTGTAGATTGGGTGAAGCTAAATCAACCACATTTTCTATGGCAGTATTCATCATTTCGGCACAAAAAACTAATCCAACACAAAGCAAACACGCTATCCACTCAATTATGCTGATTGAGAAGCCAAAACCGCAAACGATTACCAGGACAGCAATTCCAATGTGGATTTTCATATTCGCCTCAGTCCCAAAGACAATGCGAATTCCACGTCCGGCATAACCAAAACTTCTTATTCTTTTCTTCATGGGAATTATTATTTTTTCGAATACAAATGTATAAAAAAATCCGACATACAACAGATTGTATGCCGGACTATAACATTACGAAATATTTTTTGAGAAATTATGCTTTTACACGACCGAGATAAGAACCATCACGGGTATCAATTTCAATAGTTTCGCCTTCGGTGATAAATAACGGTACACGTACGGTAGCGCCCGACTCAACAGTGGCAGGTTTAAGGGTGTTGGTAGCAGTATCGCCTTTCATGCCGGGTTCGGTATAGGTTACTTTCATTTGTACTTTTACAGGCATATCGGCATAAAGAACTGTATCGGTTGATGCATCCGAAACAACTTCTATACTCATGCCTTCGAGCAGAAAATCAACGCCATTAATTAAATCATGCGCTATAGGGTGTTGGTCGTATGTTTCCTGATTCATAAAAATGAAATCTGCACCTTCTTTGTAAACGAACTGATAAGGGCGACGTTCAACACGTACATCTTCCAGCTTTTCACCAATATTAAAACGACGTTCAATTACGCGGCCATCTACAACATCTTTAAGGGTGGTACGCATAAAGGTATTGCCTTTACCTGGCTTTACATGGAGAAATTCTATTACAAAGTACAACTTTCCATCCATGCGGATACACGTTCCGTTTTTGATGTCTTGAGCATTCATCATAAAGTAAAATATTTATAAGTTTATTTTTTAGGCTGCAAAATTACAATTTTAATTCTAAATATCAAAATCAATTGATATTCAAAATATTATAAAGCCTCTGCAAGATTTGCAGAGGCTTTATCTGTGTTCTTTTAGCTTTATTGTTTCGGGCTTATTTGTCGTTCCTTTTCTGAACGTTGTAATAAATTTTCATTTGATTTCCAAGGATTTTTGTGAACCCTTTTACATCATCGGCGCTCCAGGCACGATTTACTTCGCCATATTCACCAAAATCAGTTTTCATTAAATCGAATGTACTGTCTACACCAACCAATGTATAATTGTATGGGCGAAGTTTAACGATAACAGTTCCGGTAACATTTTGTTGTGAACTTTGCAGGAATTGTTCAATATCGCGCATTACCGGTTCCAGATACTGGGCTTCGTGAAGGAACATTCCGTACCAGTTGCCCAATTGGTCTTTCCAGTATTGTTGCCATTTGGTAAGTGTGTGTTTTTCAAGCATTTTATGCGCATTGATAATCAATAATGGTGCAGCTGCTTCAAAACCAACACGGCCTTTGATACCGATAATCGTATCACCAATGTGCATGTCACGACCAATTCCATATTTGTTGGCAATTTCTTCCAGTTTGTTGATTAAAAGAACTTTGTTGTCATTCTTTTCACCGTTTATGGCTGTAAGTTCTCCATTCTCAAAGCTGATTGTAACCGTTTCTTCACCTTGTTTTTCAACCTGACTCGGATAAGCTTCTTCAGGTAGTGTTTGCTCCGATTTCAGTGTTTCCTTGCCACCGATACTGGTTCCCCAAAGCCCTTTATTGATCGAATATTCCATTTTCTTGAAATCCGCTTCAAAACCATGCTCTTTCAGGTAATTGATTTCATATTCGCGGGTCAACACCATATCGCGGGTTGGTGTAAGAATCTTAATTTGAGGAGCAAGAACATCGAAAGTCAGGTCGAAACGCACCTGATCATTTCCGGCTCCGGTACTTCCATGAGCAACATAATCAGCTCCGATTTCTTTAGCATAATTTATAATTGCAATGGCCTGAAAGATACGCTCAGAGCTAACCGAGATTGGATAAGTTCCGTTGCGCAACACATTTCCAAAGACCATGTATTTTATGCTCTTCTCATAATACTCCTGTGTAACGTCCAGTGCAACGTGCGTTTTTGCACCCAAACGAAAAGCCTTATCTTCAATTACTTTCAATTCTTCTGCACTAAATCCTCCGGTATTGGCAACGGCAGTATGCACCTCATATCCTTTTTCCTGAGCCAGATACATGGCACAAAACGAAGTATCCAGACCTCCGCTAAATGCTAATAATACTTTTTCTTTCATATTCTTTCCAGTATAAAGTCGACACAAATCAGGCCGACTCAATTAACTAATATCCTATTTGCTGACCTATTTTTCTATATCCTTTGCCGGATCAAACAACATACCCGTACACAAACAATGTTTTCGGTTAGTACGCTGCAAAATATCATAATTCACACAGCTTTGGCATCCCTTCCAGAAGGCTTCATCGTCTGTCAATTCGGAAAATGTTACCGGCTTATAACCTAATTCGGAGTTAATTTTCATAACAGCCAAGCCTGTGGTTAAGCCAAATATTTTAGCATCCGGATAACGCTGGCGGGACAGTTCAAAAGCTTTGCGTTTGATACGTTTGGCCAAACCGTTTCCACGGTATTTATCTACAACGATAAGTCCTGAATTGGCAACAAATTTCTTATTGCCCCAAGTTTCGATGTAGCAAAATCCTGCGAATTCCTCACCTGCTAAAGCTATAATAGCTTTTCCTTCTTTCATTTTTTGCTCGATATACTCGGGCGAGCGTCTGGCAATACCTGTTCCGCGAACTTTGGCCGCGTCAGCTATAGTGGTCAAAATCGTATCGACATAACTTAAAAAACGCTCATCGGCAATTTGCACCGTTATCTCAACAACGGGATTCTCTTCGTCCATATTCAATTTTGAATGAGTTCTTTTTACTTTTGTAAGAAACTCTTTAGCACAACACACAACGTTCATTTGTATCCTTAAATATTTTGAATTTTTTTAGGGCTACAAAAGTAAGTAATTAAGTGCGTTATAGCAAATAATTTCCCTATTATTCCTTCTCTGAAAAGGTGATATTCATCATCTCGAGAATATCCTCACGGGTAACACTTTCGCGAGGGATCACCAAAATGGTGTCATCTCCGGCAATTGTTCCTAAAACCTGCTCTGTAGCCTTATTATCAATATCCCATGCAATAGCACTTGCATACCCCGGTTTTGTTTTCACAACAGCCAGTTGCCCTGAAAATTCGAGACTCAATACTGCGCCATGGGCTATCAGGGTATTAAATGAACCGGAATTAGGAAGTGGCTTGTTGTAAGAAGGCAAAATGTACTTATACGCACCATTTGATAGCGGAGTTTTGGCAACTTTCAACAATTTTAAATCGCGAGATAAGGTGGCTTGCGTTACTTCGCACTGTCGCTCACTAAGCATGTTGAGCAATTCTTCCTGGCTACCTACAACAGTAGACCGGAGAATTTCCGAGATAATTTGTAAACGATTCCGTTTATTCTTCATAAATGCATAATTATTTAGATTTGACGCAAAAGTACTACAAAATTTGTATGTGACAATACGCCACCTCGCATATATTTCATAATTATTCTAAAATGCACGTTTTTTGTCCAATTTTCATGGTTAAAATGTATATTTAGAAAAAACACATGCAATTGGTATGCATATTATATACTGTTTTTAGTGATAAGAACTATTTTCATATCAAAATAGTTCTTGTAAGAATAATTAATTGTTCATTATTAATTATTCATTTCCTAAGTAGTATCTTTGCAGGTCCGATTAAGTTGGCACTTCGACTAAGCTCAGTACACTAAGTTTTTGGTTGATCGATTCTCAAACAGATACCAACCGGCTCTATTAATTACGAATTATTTAAGCACATGTCCAAACAAGGAAACATAATTATAAAAGGTGCCAGGGTTCACAACCTGAAGAACATAGATGTAGAAATTCCGCGCAATCGACTGGTGGTAATTACCGGATTATCAGGCTCCGGCAAGTCTTCACTGGCATTTGACACCCTCTATGCCGAGGGGCAACGTCGCTATGTGGAAAGTCTCTCATCCTATGCACGTCAGTTTTTAGGGCGAATGAGTAAGCCAGAAGTTGATTTTATCAAAGGAATTCCACCGGCAATTGCCATTGAGCAAAAAGTAAATACCCGGAATCCCCGCTCCACTGTTGGTACATCCACTGAAATTTACGAATATATAAAACTGCTTTACGCCCGGATTGGTAAGACTTACTCGCCCATTACCGGCGAACTGGTAAAAAAACATGAAGCGCAAGATGTGATTGATGCAGCTATGGAATTCGCCGATGGAACAAAATTCATGGTACTCACGCCGATAATTCCGACTGCGGATAAAAATATCAGTGAGCAACTGACAAGCCTGCAGCTGCAAGGATTCAGTCGTGTGGAAGTAAGCGGGGAGACATTCCAGATTTCTGAATTGTTGAATCAAATTGTCAAAACCGATAAAAAAGACGTTTATTTGCTGATTGACCGGTTGGCAGTGGAACACACGCAAACAGCAATCAGCCGATTGACTGATTCGGTGGAAACTGCATTTTTTGAAGGAAACGGAGTTTGCGTGCTGAAAATGATGACTGGGAACGAACCTCAAATGCTCTATTTCTCTAAGAAATTTGAAGCCGACGGCATGCAATTCGAAACGCCTACGGTTCACACTTTCAGTTTCAATAGCCCTATTGGTGCTTGTCCCGTGTGCGAAGGTTTCGGGCGGGTGATAGGAATTGACGAAGACCTGGTAGTACCTAACAAGACGCTCTCCATTTACGAGGATGCAGTGGTTTGCTGGAAGGGTGAAGTCATGAGCGAATGGAAAAATCAACTGATCCGCACGGCCACAAAATTCAATTTTCCTATTCACAAGCCTTATTACGAGCTAACTGATGAGCAGCGCCAATTGCTCTGGACAGGGAATAAGTATTTCGAAGGATTAAATGCTTTTTTTAAACATTTGGAGTCCAACCAGTACAAAATCCAGTACCGTGTTATGCTGGCGCGTTATCGAGGCAAAACCACTTGTCCGGAATGTAATGGCAGCCGATTGAAGAAAGAGGCTTCTTATATTCGCATTGCCGGAAAATCGATTTCGGAACTGGTGCTTATGTCGATAAAAAACCTGAATGATTTTTTTGAAAACATTCAACTGGATGAACAGGATGCTGCCATTGCGAAGCGCCTTTTAATTGAAATAAATAATAGGATACATTTTTTACTCGATGTAGGGTTGGGCTACCTGACACTGAATCGGCTGTCGAATTCGCTTTCGGGTGGTGAAAGCCAGCGTATCAATCTTGCGACTTCGCTGGGGAGCAGTCTTGTAGGTTCGTTGTATATTTTGGATGAACCAAGTATAGGACTTCACTCGCGCGATACGCATTTGCTGATAAAAGTATTGAAACAGCTCCGCGACTTGGGCAATACTGTGGTTGTGGTTGAGCACGATGAGGAAATTATGCGTGCGGCTGACTATATTATTGATATCGGTCCGAATGCAGGACGGTTAGGTGGAAATGTGGTATTTCAGGGAGCGCCCGATTTGACCCGCCCAGCCAAAAACGATGCTATTGCGGAGCAAATTGAGCATTCTTACACACTGAAATACTTGCTTGGGAAAGAACATATTGACATTCCCGTTCATCGCCGAAAATGGAATAATTACATCGAAGTAATTGGCGCCCGCGAAAATAACCTGAAAGGCATCAATGTAAAATTCCCATTGAACATAATGACTGTTGTAACCGGAGTGAGCGGTTCAGGAAAATCATCGTTAGTACGCAATGTGTTTTATGCAGCCCTGAAAAAACATTACGGCGGTGTAGCCGACAGAACAGGTCAGTTCGGGACATTGAAAGGCAGCATGCATTTGGCTAAAGACATTGAGTTTGTCGACCAAAATCCGATTGGGCGTTCGTCTCGTTCCAATCCGGTAACGTATATAAAGGCCTACGATGAAATTCGGAAGCTCTTTGCCGACCAGCAACTTTCGAAACAAATGAATTATTCCGCATCGCATTTTTCGTTCAACACGGAAGGCGGACGTTGCGAAGAGTGTCAGGGTGAAGGAACGGTAACCGTGGAAATGCAGTTTATGGCCGATTTAGTATTGGAATGTGAACATTGCCATGGAAAGCGCTTCAAGCAAGATATTCTGGACGTGCAATATAAAGGAGTTAACATCTTCGATGTATTGGAAATGACCGTCAACCAGGCGATTGAATTTTTCTCGGCGCAAACTGGAAATACCGAAAAGAAAATTGTGAAACGCCTTAAACCATTACAGGATGTAGGTGTTGGTTATGTAAAACTCGGGCAATCGAGTAGCACACTTTCGGGTGGTGAAAGCCAGCGTGTGAAACTAGCGTCTTTTCTTGCCAACGAAAAGTCCGAACCAACCATTTTTGTGTTCGACGAACCGACAACCGGGCTACATTTCCATGATATCAAAACGCTGCTAAAAGCATTCGATGCACTGATTACCAAAGGTCACACAGTGATTATTATTGAACACAATATTGAAGTGATTAAGTGTGCCGACCATATAATAGATATTGGCCCCGAAGGGGGCGATAATGGCGGGAATTTGGTTTTTGAAGGGACTCCGGAAAAAATTATTGACTGCCGGGATTCATACACAGGCAAGTTTCTGAGAGATAAAATCAAATAACATAAAAGACAGGTTTTTAAGGTAACTTAAAGCCTGTCTTTTTTTCGCCTGTTTCTCTCAAAGATAGTTGTGTTTTATTCACAAGCTAATACCATCCATTATCAAAGCGTATCGTATTTTTTCGGTGTTTGTATCTGTTTTTCGAAAAAAAACTTAACTTTGTCATTATTTCCACGGTGTTTTAAATATATAAGAGTGCCAGTTAACCGTTAACTGGCATACTTAAATATAAACCAATATCTGCAGACTAAACATTATTATATATATGCCCCAAAAGAACAGGGCTGTTAACCCAACAACAAAATGATACTACTTGAAGTAGAAAACGTAGTCAAACAATTTGCCGGACACCGGGCGCTGGACAGCGTAAGCCTGACGGTGCCTGAAAATACAGTATATGGGTTGCTTGGACCGAACGGTGCGGGCAAAACCACGCTGATTCGTATTATCAACTGCATTACAGCACCGGATAGCGGTGAAGTGCGCCTGCACGGAAAACGCATGACGGCAGCCGATGTGCAGCATATCGGTTACCTGCCCGAAGAACGCGGACTGTACAAGAAAATGAAAGTGGGTGAGCAGGCCTTGTATCTGGCTCAACTGAAAGGAATGACCAAACGTGATGCGTTGAAGGCGTTAAAATATTGGTTCGAGAAATTTGAAATTCAGGCGTGGTGGGACAAAAAAGTGGAAGAACTCTCCAAAGGAATGGCACAAAAGGTGCAGTTTATCACCACCATTTTGCACGATCCCAAACTGCTAATTTTTGATGAGCCTTTCAGTGGTTTCGATCCGGTAAACGCAGACCTGATGAAGCGCGAAATACTCGAACTGCGTGATAAAGGAGCTACGATTATCTTTTCTACACACAATATGGAGACAGTTGAAGACCTGTGCGAAAATATATCGCTGGTAGATCGTTCTAAAATTGTACTTCAGGGAAATGTGGCTGAAATTCGCGCTTCGCATGCCACCAATACATTTGTTGTGCGGTCGGTGAATGCATTCGAAGGGAATGGCTTTGAAATACTTTCGCAAACGCTTAAAAACAATGTTTTTGAAAGTACGATTAAAAAACAACAAGCTGAAAGTAATAATTCGTTGCTGGGTTCATTGATCAAACAAACCGAAATTCTTTCTTTCGAGGAATTATTGCCCGGTATGAACGACATATTCATTAACACGGTAAAAAGATGAGCAAGATATCACTGATAATAAAACGGGAATATACAACGCGGGTGATGAAGAAATCATTTATCCTGCTTACGTTTTTAACCCCGGTGCTTTTTGCCGGAATGATTGCGCTTGTCGTCTGGTTGGGTGGCATCAAAGATGACAAAGTCAAAACAATTATGGTGATTGACAAAACCCAGCAGTATAAAGATGTGCTCAAAAGCAACGAATCTTATACTTTTGAATTTGTTGATGCAGATGTTGATGATATGAAAAAGCAAAACGGAAAGGACGAGCATTTTACGGCATTGCTTTATATCACCGGCGATCTGAAGACGGATTCGAATGCAGCGACCTTGTTTTCGGACAAGCAGGTTAATATGGAACTCAAAAGCTATGTAGCCGGCTTGCTAAATAAATACATCGAACAGCAAAAACTGGCATCCTACAACATTCCGAACCTGAAAGAAATGGTGGAAGAATCGCGCACTGATATTGAGCTGAAAACTATAAAATGGGGCGAAAATGGCAACGAAAAAGAGGGCTCTGCCGAATTGGCTTTAATTATCGGCATGGTGTCTGCCTTTATCATTTACATGTTCATTGTCATTTACGGAGCTCAGGTAATGAGCGGTGTAGTGCAGGAAAAAACCAATCGGATAGTTGAAGTCATAATTTCTTCGGTAAAACCATTTGAGTTGATGATGGGAAAAATCATCGGCATTGCCATGGTGGGTTTAACGCAATTTCTTTTGTGGGTAGCGCTTACCGGAGTTATTTCGTTGGCGATAGGTTCATTCTTTGGCGGTGATGTGGATGTGAGTTCGCTCCAAAAAGTAGGACAAATGGGCATGAACCCCGTTCCTACCAATGTTGCGCCATCCGAAATGCAAGCATTAATAACGGCGTTGAGCAGTTTGAATTATACTGAAATCATTTCGCTGTTTATCGTTTATTTCCTTGGTGGCTATTTGTTATACGCTTCGTTGTTCGCGGCTATTGGTTCAGCGGTCGATAACGAAACCGATACACAGCAGTTTTCGCTGCCCATCATGCTTCCTATTATATTTGCCATTTATGCGGGTATTTTTAGTGCCGAAAATCCCGATGGGCCATTGGCTTTCTGGTGCTCCATGATTCCATTTACCTCGCCTATTGTCATGATGGTTCGTCTGCCGTTTGGTGTGCCCGTTTGGCAAATAGCACTTTCGTTGACCATACTCGTATTGTCATTTATCGGTACAACCTGGATGGCCGGAAAAATTTACCGAACCGGTATTTTGATGTATGGTAAAAAAGTGACCTGGGGTGAATTATGGAAATGGTTGCGGTATTAATAGAAAGAAAAACTGGTAATGCAACATAAATAATGGTTTTGGAAAAGACAAATGCAGCGCGGCTTTTGGATAAAGCCGGAATTAGCTATAAATTAATTGCTTATGCCGTAGATGAAAATGATCTGAGCGCTATTCATGTGGCTGAACAATTGAATCAACCGATTGAACAGATTTTTAAAACCCTGGTGCTGAAAGGTGATAAAACAGGCTACTTTGTTTGTATTATTCCGGGAGCAGAAGAGCTCGACCTAAAAAGGGCTGCTAAAATATCGGGGAATAAAAGCTGTGATATGATTCCGATGAAGGAGCTTTTGCCCATAACCGGATATATTCGCGGAGCATGTTCTCCGGTGGGAATGAAGAAACATTTCCCGACTTTTATCCATGAAAGTTGTCTCAGTTTTGATGAAATTTATGTCAGTGCAGGCAAAAGGGGTTTGCAACTGTATATAAATCCTGCGGATCTTATTGCCGAAGTGAAAGCTGCCGTAGGATATCTGATTGTTTCTTAAACCGAGCCTGATTTTGCCCAAAGTTTCCCTCAAAATTATTTGTATCTTTGTAAGGTCCTACAAATAAAACCATAATTACCCGCATGTTTCCACCTTTTTTGAATTCAGGCGACCAGATTCGCATTGTTTCTCCTTCGGGAGTAATTGATTCGCAGTTTATTGACGGCGCATCCAACGTGCTTGCCGAATGGGACTTGCAGGTTACCGAAGGAGCTTTTGCCCGAACGGAATACGGCCGTTTTGCCGGTACTGCAGAGCAGCGCATTGCCGATTTGCAACAAGCACTCGACGATCCGAATGTAAAAGCCATTCTGTGTAGTCGGGGAGGTTATGGCTTGGCGCAAATTGTAGATAAACTTGATTTTTCACGGTTTCAGCAATCGCCGAAATGGGTGATTGGCTTTAGCGATATTACTATTTTGCACAATGTGATTACAAATCTTGGAATTGCCTCCGTCCATAGTATCATGGCAAAGCATCTTACCGAATTGGCTGTCGACTCAGAGCAGTCTCATGGGTTGAGAGCTATTTTGTTTGGCAAACTTCCGCATTATGAAATACCTGCCGAACCGCTTAATCGGACAGGAGAGGCTCATGGAAAACTAATTGGTGGAAACTTGTCTGTGATAATGGGATTACGTGGAAGCCAGTTCGATTTGCCGTATCAAAACAATATCCTGTTTATTGAAGACATTGCTGAAAAACCGTATCATATCGACCGGATGATGCAAAACCTCCGGTTTAGTGGTGTTTTGTCGCAACTTTCAGGGCTAGTGGTTGGGCAGTTTAGCGATTGCGAAGAAGATCTGTTGATGAAGCAAACCATTGCAGAAATTATTTACGATGCAGTAAGTGGCTATGATTATCCGGTTGCGTTTAATTTTCCTACAGGTCATGTCGATTACAATCTGCCATTAGTTTTGGGTGTTGATGTGCGCTTAAATGTCACTTCGAACAACTCTGGGTTAACTTTTTGATAATTTCTGAAAAGAATCTCTTTTTTTATTAAAAAGGAGGGGGTGAGTCTGTTTTTTTGATTGAAAAAGGTATCTTTGCAATATAGTAATTATCAGACTTATTCTTGTTATGCCATTTCAAAAACACTATTTTATACTTCTCGCATTCATATTTTCAACATTTTTTTTGCAGGCAGGGCAGCGTTCCAACGAAGCAACTGCGTCTGCAACTGACTCAATATCCAACTCGCCACGATTAGATTATTTATCATCAAATCAGGTTTCTATTACAGATTCTGTTATTAATTACGGCAAGCAATTTCTGAACAGGCCTTACCGCTATGGCTCATCGGGGACAGATACTTTCGACTGCTCGGGTTTTACTTCCTATGTTTATCGTAATTTTGGATATGACCTTGAACATTCTTCGGCTGCACAAGCTCAACAGTTCGACACAGTTAAACGTAATCGCCTTAAAACTGGCGATTTAGTATTTTTTGCAGGTAGCAGAAAAAGTAAACGTGTAGGCCATGTCGGAATTGTGACTACGGCAGGAGATGATGGTAAATTTAATTTTATTCACGCCTCATGCGATAAAGGAGTTACAATATCCAGCTCCGAAGAACCTTATTACAGTCGGCGTTATTTAAAAGCAAACCGTGTGATTGGTGGTAGCCAACTGTTAGCTGTAGCTCCATCTGTTTCTGATAATGCAAACGCAGATTTTCAGACAGACAACAATACTCCGGTTACTTACCCAGCGAAGAAAATAAAGAAAACTATACCTGCTAAATATCACCGCGTAAAATCTGGTGAGACTTTGTCGGAAATTGCCGATAAGTATGGACTCAGCGTGGCTGAACTTAAACGTAAAAACGGGTTAAAAGGAAGCAAGATTAATCTGAAACAGCAGTTGAAGGTGAAAGATAGTGAAACATACACTGTTTTGGAGCCAGTGAAAGAGGTAGCTGCAAAAAAAGGCGATGTATTAAAAGACCAAGCATCCGGCAAGTCAAAAGCAGAGATTGCATCTTCCATCGTTTTGCATAAGGTTAAGAGGGGAGAGACTCTTTTCAGTATATCCAAGTTGTATAATACCCCGGTTGCAGAGTTGAAAAAAATCAACAATATACCAAGCGGAAAAATAGTTCCCGGACAAGAGCTTAAATTGTCGGAAGTTGAAGCGCAACCAAATGTGGCAGTTGATAAAGCTGAGAACCAGCAAAAGACAACTACTCATAAAGTTATTTCGGGCGAATCATTATTCAATATTGCCAGGATGTATGGCATTACGGTAAATGAGTTGAAGAAAATGAATGAAATGACCGAAAATGGAATTCATGCAGGTCAGGTTTTAAAAGTCAGTGTGCCATCAGAAAAAGCAATAGCAGGAAACATTCAAACAGCACCTGTTGCTTCGGCAAAGCCTGAAGTGAAAACAGCCCCTAAGCCCGAACCGGTGATTAAGCCCGAATCGAAACCAGAGCCAAAGGAGATAGCAAAGGCTGACGTGAAAACCGAAGTGGTTGCAAAACCCGGAGCAACCGTGAAGATCATTAATCATAAAGTCCATCAAGGTGAGAATTTAATTACTATTGCCCGGGATTTTAAAGTTTCGTTGGATGAATTAAAAAGAATTAATAATTTGGAATCGACGAAGCTCAGTGTTGGCCAGGAAATCTTTATCTGTCTGAATACTGAAGCTGTTGTCATAAATCCTATTCCTGTTTCGGTTTCAAATCAGGTTGCAGAGCCTGTTGTTAGTAAAAAAACAGCTCCTTTAGCAAATTCAAATATTACTAATGCAGAATCAGCTCAAAAACCAGAGTTACCTCAAAAGCCAATTTCCTACAAAGTAAAGAAAGGTGATAATTTAAATAGTATTGCTGAGAAATATAATATTTCTATTGATGATTTGAAAGAGACGAATGGTTTGTCAAGCAACAAGATCAATGTAGGCCAGAAGTTGAAAATTTCTCAGGCAGTTGCAACGTCAAGCTCGAAAGAAAGTGTTGAAAAACCGGAATCGCCTGCAAAAGCCGTTACACATAAAGTTAGAAAGGGTGAAAACCTGGCAAGTATTGCAGAAAAATTCAATATGACTGTTGATGAGTTGAAAGACCTGAACGGACTTACAAGTAGTAAGATTAATTACGGGCAACAACTTATAGTAAGTCAATTGTCGTCAGAGAAAGCAAAAAAGGCTACATTAAAAGTAGAACCAAAACAAAAAACGATACGTCACAAAGTAAAATCGGGCGAATCGTATTATACTATTGCCCATAAATACGATTGCAGTGTAAACGATTTGAAGGAGTGGAACAGAAAATCCAGTACAAAAATCCAGCCGGGAGATATTATAATCATTAAAGCTAAAAAATAGCATTACTTCTGTTAGTCAAATAAATTTTGCAATACGGCAAGCGAATGCAGCCCGTGAAATTCGGGGATGTGCAGCCTGTAATACTCAATCGTGCTTTCCAGCAGTTTGGCCCGTCTTGCCCTTGTAAATGCCAGTTGCCCCATGCTGGCATAGTCTGCCAGTAATACCTTATTAAAGTCCACAGAAACATCCGGTAAAAGAAAATGTATGTGTAACGGTTTATTCTTTTGAAATACGCCGTTCATCAAATCAAAATAGTTGGCATCATCTTCATCCCGGTTTGGCTCAAAACCCAAATAACGCGAAAGTTTAAGCAGAAAAACCAAATGAAAGTTGGCAATCCCTGTTTGGCAACAATCCAATTGCTGTATTGAATTTTCAATAAACAAGAATAAACTTTCGTCCGGTTCGGTTTGGCGCAAGGTGCGGAACAGCATTTCGGACAGGAACAACGCCAGCGAGTTCTTTACAGGGTCGAATGGAATGCTGCTGAACTGATATTCCATTCGTACGTCTTTTATTCGCTGTATGTCTTTTCCCGGTGTATGGAATACATCCATTTCAATCAAAGATAATGGTTGTAACAAGGCAGCACGAACTATCGATTTTTTCTTGTTTGCCCCATGAACCATATACGACACACGTCCAAATTGGCGTGTATAAACGGTGATAATAGATGATGAATCGGTATGTTTTATCGAGTGAAGTACGATTCCGGTGGTTTTTACCTGCATAAAAAGTCTGATAAGACTACAAATATACACAATTATTCAGGCTGAATTTTCAATACGCACTGAAAATGTCGAAAATTTCAAAATCTGATGTGCTGATAAATAACGATTTATAAAAAAAGATAGAAATATTTCTGCCAAAGGCTTTGTCAATTAAAAAAAGTGCCGTATATTTGCACCCGCAATTGAGAACAACAACTCACTAGCACAACTGACCATTTGGTCCCTTCGTCTATCGGTTAGGACGCCAGGTTTTCATCCTGGAAAGAGGGGTTCGACTCCCCTAGGGACTACTAAAGAAACAAGAAATTTACAGATTAAAAAAAGCTGCGATGGCAAATCATAAATCATCTATCAAGAGAATTCGTCAAACCGACAAGAAAAAATTGCACAATCGTTATTATGCAAAAACAGCTCGTAATGCTGTGCGCAAATTACGTGGTACTGCTGATAAGACTGTAGCTACTGAAATGCTACCTAAGATCAGTGCAATGCTTGATAAATTGGCTAAACGCAATATCATTCACAAAAATAAAGCAAGCAACTTGAAATCAAAGTTAGCTGTTTACGTGAACAAATTAGCATAATAGCTTCTTGAATATATACAGAAGCCCTTTTCCAATTGGAAAAGGGCTTTTTTGTCATCGGCATCCCCGGGATCAAGCCAAAAAGTTGGCTCTTATTTTGATTGTGGGGGTTTGACGCAGTTTAAGTCCGGTTATTGTTTCAATAAAGCTTTCACGGCATCCCGTACTTTATCGAATGCGAATTCATTTAAAACAGAATCTTTATAGATGCATATTTCGTCGTTAAACAAGTTTCCAATACTTCCCTGGTGGGTGTGGTTTACTTCTTTGTTTGGCTTGAAATTTCCAGCTTCAATTTCCAGTCCTACTTGCTTGTAAGCATCCCTGAATGGAATGCCGGATAAAGTAAGCCGGTTGACTTCTTCTACGCTGAAAAGGTAATCGTAGCGGGAATCAGATAGAATTTCAGTGTTTACTTCCACGTGCGCCATCATCATGGCAGTCATTTCCAGGCAATCTGTCAGTTCGGCAAAGGCAGGTATAAATACTTCTTTAATGATTTGCAGATCGCGGAAATAACCCGATGGCAGATTATTGGTTATCATCATTATCTGTTGTGGAAGCGATTGTAATTTGTTGCATTTGGCGCGAGTCAGCTCAAAAACATCCGGATTCTTTTTGTGAGGCATGATACTCGAACCGGTTGTGAATTCGTCAGGAAGTCGGATAAATCCGAAGTTTTGCGACGTAAACATGCAGGCATCAAAGGCCAGTTTTGCAACAGTGGCAGCAACGCCGGCCAAAGCAGTTGCTACGGTACGTTCCATTTTTCCGCGGCCCATTTGCGCGTAAACCACGTTGTAATTCATGCTGTCGAAGCCAAGCAGGTCTGTTGTTAGCTGGCGGTCGAGCGGAAATGAGGAGCCGTAACCAGCGGCAGAACCAAGTGGGTTTCTGTTGGTTATTTTATAGGCAGCAAGCAATAGTTGCAAATCGTCGGCCAGGCTTTCGGCATACGCTCCAAACCAAAGCCCGAACGACGAAGGCATGGCAACTTGCAGGTGTGTGTATCCCGGCAGCAGGACTTCTTTGTATCTATTACTTTGCGAAATAAGTACATCGAATAAATCGGAAACAGTAGCGACCGTTTTCTCTATTTCGGCACGGGCAAACAGTTTCAGGTCGACCAAAACCTGGTCGTTCCGGGAGCGGCCACTATGGATTTTTTTGCCCATATCGCCCAGTTTGCGCGTAAGCAGCATTTCCACTTGTGAGTGAACATCTTCAACGCCGTCTTCAATCACAAATTGATTATTTTCTGCCAATTGATAAATATTTTTCAGTTCTTCAAGCAGCGGTTCTAACTCATTTTTTTGCAACAATCCAACTGATTCCAACATACGAATGTGAGCCATGGAGCCAAGTACGTCGTACTTAGCCAGAAAAACATCCATTTCGCGATCGCGACCAACGGTAAAAGCTTCAATTTTTGAATTTACCTGTGTGCTTTTTTCCCAGAGTTTTGTTGCCATTAGAAATTTACGATTTAAAATTTACGATTTAAAATTGGCCTGACTGTGCTGACAGTGCTTTTGCCAACATGTCGGCAATGGAGTTAATGCCTTCTTTCAGTTTTTTGTCAACCATCATTTTTATCATAGTTGGCAATTCTGCTTTCAACGTGAGTTTCATCCGTGTATCATTCTCAGCCACTTGTTTGAGCTGAATCCAGACGTTTACTTCCACCGGTGCATTTTCAGAAGCTAATTTGATGGTTTTGAATGGCTCACGTTCAATAATGCGGAAACCAACCTTTCCAAAGCCTTCAACGGAAAAACTGCAACTATCCGTATCGAATTGTATGTCTTTAACTTTATCGGCAAGTGCCGGGTTTTCCTGAAGTTTTTTCAGGTTATTCAGGTCGCTAAGTATGCCAAAAACCACTTCTTCGTTCGAAGAAATGGTTTTTATATCGCTTTCGTATGTTGTCATCTTAATAATTTACGATTGTAATCCGTCAGAAGTCGGACAAGTTTTACAATTTACGATTGGTGACCAGGGTATTCAAATGGATTAAATATAAATTCGACCCTCTGGAAATCGCAAATTCATTTTTATTCTGCCTTCCAGGTCGATGGGCTTTGGCGCCATTCCTGTAGCGTTTCAATATCCTCAGCAGCAATGTAATTGGTAGAAAGAGCCTCTGCCAGTACTGCCTCGTAGCTGCATAATGTGGTAAGTTTTACTTTTGCTTTTTTGAATTTTTCTTCGGCAACAGGGAACCCGTAAGTAAAAATTGCCAGCATACCAAGAACTTCAGAACCATCGTTGCGGATTGCATCCACGGCTTTCAGACTGCTACCACCGGTAGAAATAAGGTCTTCGATAACTACTACTTTTTGTTTTGGTTTCAAATCCCCTTCAATCATGTTTTCCAAACCGTGATCTTTCGGAGTAGGGCGTACGTATACAAATGGAAGTCCGAGTTCGTCGGCCACCAAAGCTCCCTGGGCGATTGCGCCTGTAGCTACGCCGGCAATTACTTCAACGTCCGGATACATTTCCAAGATCAAACGTGCAAGTTCAATCTTGATAAAATTACGAATTTGTGGGTATGAAAGGGTCTTGCGGTTGTCACAATATATAGGCGATTTCCAACCGGAAGCCCATGTGAACGGGTTGTTTGGTTGTAGTTTAATGGCTTTGATTTTGAGTAGCTTTTCAGCTACAGCTTTTTCTAATGTTTTCATTTCTAATGTTTTTTATAACGGATGTTCGACATGACTATGTCTTCAACACATATCTTTTTTTATTTTGCAAAAGTACGTAAACATGTTGAGACAAAAAACATAAAAAGATATATTTTAAAACATTTTTTTGACAAACGAATGCGAATATATATGCAATTGAGTCCTTTTATTTGAATAAATATAGAGTATTCTGTTCGAAATATTCAAAAATAAATATGATGATTAACCTGACCCTATGTGTTGGTTTGATTATTAAGCTTAAAGGTGATTTATTGTTGAAAATTCATTTTGCATTGATTTATATAAACCCATAATCCACTATTTGTGTTATATTAATGAATAATATTCCGATTGTAAACCGTGTAAATGATTACAAACTTTCAATTCTTTCGTCTTACTTTTACTTCAAGTTAAAATCCGAGTGGTTTGAATTTCAAGTTGCTTATTTACAGACTAAAATAAAATACTTCAAAAATGCTTTTAGAAATTAGAATTTTTAATAATACCTTAAAATAAATAACAATCCATGGATCACCCAAAAAATCAAAAACGGAAAAGCTTACATTTTCATTTCCGTGAGTCAATTCCTGTACTGATGATTGTGCTTGCATGTTTTCTTTTTTCTCCGGCAAATATATTTGCTCAAGAGAACTCTGAAGCTGCAGGCGGATCGCAAATTACCGTGAAAGGAAAAGTGTTTGACGAAACTAACTCGCCAGTTATCGGAGCATCAATACTTGTAGTTGGAACCAAAACGGGAACAATTACAGATATAAACGGAAATTTCACAATTAAAGCTCCTTCAAACGGGACTTTAACGATTTCATATATTGGTTATGTTCCTCAGAAACTTAAAGTTTCGGCTAACTTATCTAATATTGTTTTAAAGGAAGATGCCGCTAAGCTGGATGAAGTCGTTGTAGTTGGTTATGGCCAGGTGAAACGGGCAAATCTTACGGGAGCTGTTTCCAGTGTTGCAATGAAAGAATTAGCCGATATACCTTCGCCAAACCTGGCATCGGTATTGATGGGAACCATGCCTGGGGTAAATGTAAGTGAGGCAACGGGTAACCCGATTGGAAATGCAACGATAAAGATTCGTATTAATGGATCGTGGAATGCAGAAGAACCTTTATATGTAATTGATGGATTTATTCGTGATGTTGATGCATTTAATCTGTTAGATGCTTCTGAAATTGAAAATATATCTGTATTGAAAGATGCTGCTGCATCTGTTTACGGGGTTCGTGGCGCAGGAGGTGTAATTTTGGTAACAACCAAAAAAGGTAAAGCCGGAAAGACAAAGGTAAGTTATTCAAGTTCATATGGATCAAATCAGGGAGTTCAAATGCCCGAAATGATGAGTGCGTATGAGCAGGGCGTTGCATTAAATGATTTGTGGAAACAAGAAATAGCCCATATAGGAGGTGTGAATGCTGCTGACAGAAAACTGTTTACCGACAATGAACTGCAAACCATGAGAGGGATGAATTATAATTGGTTGGATATGGCCTGGAAAAATTCAAGCAATACGCGTCAGACACTGAATATAAGCGGTGGAAATGAAGATTTAAGATATTTTCTCGGAGGTTCGTATATGTGGGCAAATGGAAATTTTTCCAACCTGAATATGAACAGATATGGCTTACGTGTCGGAGTCGAAGCAAAACTTGCAAAAAATTTAAAGGCAAGCTTTAATATGAATTTTTCAAACAAAAAGACTGAAATGCCATTGAACCAGAAAGATGCTGAGCCGGAACGTATGTACGGAACATTTAGTGACTTGCTTCGTGCACCTCGTTTTGTTCCAGCATACATAAATGGCATTCCTGTAGGAAACTCAATACCAACGAATGGTACCCATCCATTGGAAGTGATGAATTCCGGTTCGTATCGACGAAATAACACTAACGATATAGCTACAGGTTTGTCGTTGGAATATGACATAGAAAAAATAAAAGGGTTAAAACTTCAGATTTCAGGTAATTATAGCAGTAACTCTGGTTTTGGAAAGCAATTGGCAAAACCATACACGGTTTATGGATTTATTCCACTTGGCGATAATCAGGATAGTTATTTGCTTTCAGATACTCAGTATCCTGTAGGGCATCCAAGTTACAATACACAGATTTCAAATAGCGATAAACTGTACGAATCTGCCTCATACTCATACTCATATCAGTTAAACCCACAGATTTCTTACAACAATAAATTTGGTAAACACGATATTTCATCGATGTTGATGTTTGAACAATCGGAAAGTGGAGGCTACGGTATGAATTTATCCCGCCAAACAGTAATAATTGATAATTACGAAGTAATGGGTGGCTATAGTTCAGAAGGACAAGCAACCGGTTCAAATATCAATACCAAATCACGTCGTCAGTCGTTTATCGGCCGTTTAAATTATTCATATGCTGAGAGATACTTCTTTGAAAGCGCAACCCGTTATGAGGCATCTACAAACTTTGCACCGGGGTATCGCTGGGGTTTATTTCCATCTCTTTCTTTAGGATGGCGTATTTCAGAAGAAGATTTCTTTAAAAACAATGTATCATTTATCGAAAATCTGAAGCTGAGATTATCATACGGACGTTTGGGTAGCGATAAAGTGTCGATGAATCAATGGCGGGCCAGTTATGGAAATACACCTGATGGTGCTTATGTGGGAGGAACTTCATTGTTAAATGTGCTATATCCTACAATGGAAGGTCTTGTTATTACGAACTCTACATGGGAAAAATCAGATTCATACAATATGGGGCTTGATATGAAGATATTTAACGATTTCTCATTTAATATTGATGGATTTTATCGACATACTTTTGATATTTTAGATGATTATAAAAGTGAATTTTCTCAAATATCGGGAATAAATGCTGCTACACCAAAGTTAAACAAAGGGATTCAGGATTCGTGGGGAGGTGAGTTCGAACTGGCATGGAATAAGAGAATTAATAAAGACTGGAGCGTTCAGCTGAAAGGACAAATGGCTTATGCTACGAATAAAGTTATAAAGAAATCTCAGAATCCGGGAATAATAGGAACATGGCAGGATGAGATAGGACGAATCAGAGGAGGTGAGGTAGGTTTGACTTGTTTAGGAATTGCCCGTACTCAAGAAGATGTAGATAACTATATTGATTATTTGAAAGCAAATTCTGCAGATGGTACTATCAGCGTTTTTGGAATAACAGAAGATAGATTTGCCCCTGGAATGTTGATGTATAAAGACATGGGTAGTCCTGCAAAGCAAGACGCTGAAGGCAAGTGGCACGATGGCGCACCTGATGGTAAGATTTCGTCGGACCAGAATGATGGAGACGTGCGAATAATAAGTAAATATGATTCATCCCCATTTAACTATGGATTCTCGTTCGGATTCACCTGGAAGAATTTTAAAGTAGATGCGTTGTTTAACGGTTCATTTGGAAATGATGTTGTTTTTGAAAAAGGTTTTTGGGGAGATGCATCAGGTGGAAAACGGACAGGTGAATTCTTGTCAGAGCAATCAAATATGTTGCGCGAATGGTATGGAAATTACTGGACCGAGGATAATGTAAATGCAATTTATCCGAGATTGGACGAGAATAGTTTCCGTGCAGCCCGCTCTACTTTTTGGATGCGCGATGGGCATACACTACGGTTGAGAACAGTTAATGTTTCTTACGCTTTACCTGCGCAATTTACGAAAGCCCTCAAAATAGATCAGCTTCGCGTGTTTTTCTCCGGAACAAATTTATGGACTATTATTAATCCATATGCATATAAAGATGCAAGTGTTGGATACTGGTCCGATTATCCAATGATCCGCACCTTTAACTTAGGTTTAAATCTTAATTTCTAATTGATACTGCCATGAAAATAAAAAAAATTATCTTTTTAATCATACTTACACCGATGTTTCTTGCGTGTTCTGATTTTTTGGATGTGAAAGATGAAGCTGCAATAAATCCGGCAATCTGGGACAGCGAGAACTCTGCAAAACTGTATCTTAATAATATATATGCGCTTTGCATGCCCGGATTTGGAGGCGAAAGCCCAGTTCCCACGTCATTACCAGGCATCTCTGATGAAACTGCGGATTTAAGTTCAGATCTTTTGCTGGGAAATTTAGAAAGTGGAAGTGTCGGAACGTTTTCTTCCGCTTCTTATCAGTCTATTCGTTATATCAATATTGCTTTTGATGCAATGAAAACATCAACTTTAACCGGAGACGAAAGAAGCCGTATTTTAGGGCAATTGTATTTTTTCCGGGCTTATCAACACTGGAAACTTATTAATCTTTACGGCGGTGTTCCGTATATGCGTGAAGTTATAGATTATCAGAGTGCTGATGACTTGAGAAATGCAAAAAGAAACAAAACATCAGAGTGCATTCAGTTTCTGAAAGCTGACCTGGATTCTGCAATTAATAATTTACCAGCAACATGGGTGGCGGATGAATATGGCCGCGTTACACGTGCAGGGGCTGCTGGTTTATTGGGTCGTATTTTGTTGTTCTATGCCAGCCCGCAATTTAACCCGGGTAATGATATAAACCGTTGGAAAGATGCATATGATGCAAATTTGTTGGCTCGTGATATTTGTATTCAGGATGGTTATTCATTGATGCCAATAACCACGCCTCCGACCACTCAATGGCCTTATGGATATGATTTCAATAAAATCTTTATCACTAAAAAGAAAGAAGGGAATCCGGAAGTAATTTTGGTAACGCCTTATTTGCAAGCGTTGAAATATCATGGATACGAAAATTCTGTTCGCCCGGTAGATATTACTAATCACGACAGCCGTCCTTCAAACCTGCCCTCGTGGGATTTGGTTGCAGCTTTCCCGATGAAAAATGGTAAAGCAGCATATAAAGACACTTTAATAGTAACTACAACAACTAACCGCGTTACGAAATTTACAGGCAATTCAGATATTCGCAAGTTCTATCAAAACAGAGATCCTCGTTTCTACGCTACTATTGCTTTCAATGGTTGTTACTATGCTTTAGAGGGTAATGCGGCTCGCCGTCAGTGGACTTATACCGGAGGTGAAAATACGACTAATACAAATTTAGTGACTAATACTGGTTTTTATTGCCGCAAGATGGTAAATCCGGCTATAACCGGAGCTGATATGGCAAAAACCTACACCGATTGGATTGATTTGCGCTATGCCGAAGTGCTTTTAAACCTTGCCGAATCTGCATTCGAATATCAGGGAGCTAGTTCAGAAGTAGGATTTGAGTGTTTAAAACAAATAAGACAACGTGCTGGAATTGAAGCTGGGGAAGATGGCTTCTACGGTTTAAAATCGAATCCGGAATTTTCAATTATAGAGCTTGTAATGAACGAAAGACGTGTAGAATTAGCTTTCGAAGGAAAACGTTTCTGGGATTTACGCCGTAGGAATATGTTTACAAATAATCTGGGAACGAATCAATTAATGCTCAATGGCTGGCGGAAAACCGGGTCCGGATATACATTTGCTATAAACACAGCAGTTACAAATGCTACCGCATTTAAAGTGATAAGAGATGCGACTCCGCTTGATAGTATATACAAGTATTTTACAATGAGTGCTAAATCTACAGGCCCGCTTGTTAGTCAGTTGAGATATGTTACTGCTACAACGCAAGAGCAGTTGTTATCCACAACAAGTGGCAGTTATAACTTTTTTGATATACCTCAAAGTATTTTGACCAGGAGTCCTGCTTTGGTTCAAACTTATGGTTGGCAGAACGGAGCCTTTAATCCGTTTGAATAATTTATGAATAAAGAATTCTCATGTAACTTAATTTAGTTACATGAGAATTTTAGTATAATACAATGGCTTTATGAAACAGTCTTTTCTTCTTTTTTTTCTGAGTATTTGCCTTTCTGCAAATGCGCAGCCTTTTCGTTTTATAGTGGCGGCCGATGGAACAGGAGATTATACAACTATTCAGGCTGCCTTGGATGCTTGCCCTGATAATGAACGAAGTATAGTTTTTGTAAAAAGTGGAACTTATTATGGGCAAACCTATTTGGGAACAAAAGCCGTCGCTTCAGCAAAGCTGATTAGCCTTATTGGCGAAGATCGCGATCGGGTAATCCTGACTTATGACAAAGCACTGCCGATGGTTACAAAATTCGAAGATGCCACCACTTTTCAGATTTATGCCAAGGACTTTTATGCCGAAAATATCACGTTTGCAAATACTGCAGGAGTGAGTGCCGGGCAGGCTCTGGCATTGTACTCTGCTGGCGACAGGGCAACGTTTAAAAATTGCTATCTAAGAGGATTTCAAGATACTTACAGGTCCAAAAAAGGGACGCGTGCGTATTTGAAAGATTGTAAAGTAGAAGGAACAGTCGACTTTATTTATGCTGGTGGTACAGTTTTTTTTGACGATTGTGAATTATGTTGCTTGCAGGGTGGTGGATATATTGCAGCTCCCGAAGATGCTTATGCTACAGTGCCAAAAACGTCAACAGTGAGTCAGAAGTTTTTGCGTCTTGGTTTTATTTTCCGCAATTGTAATATCACTGCCAATTCAGACGTGTCTGCCGGAAGTTATAGCCTGGGGAGGCCCTGGGGCATAAATGCCGGTGCAATCTATCTGAATTGCAGGATGGGCAATCATATCAAGCCGGCCGGATGGCAAGCCTGGGATGGAAGGGAAACCAGCGCCTGTTTTGCTGAATACAATAGTATGGATACAAACGGTAATCCGATTGATATTACAAATAGGGCAATTTGGAGTTTTCAACTTCCAAGAGCCGACGTTGATAGCTTTCTTACCCCGATGAAAGTGTATGCAACTTCTTACACCACTGTTTACGATCCGGTAACTTTGTGTGTTTCGCCTAATGTACCAACTAATGTGAAGGCGGTTGACAAGCAAATATCGTGGGATGCAGTAACGGGAGTTGCGGGTTATTTAGTTTATAAAAATAATAAATTCCTGGCAGCTGTAAGCGAAACAACCTACACTGACAATTCAAGTGAAAGCGGAACATACTCAGTGATAAGCGTAGCAACTTCCGGAGTGTTAAGTGCCGTATCTACTGCGTTGACTGAATTGCATCAGATAAGCGAATCGCAGGTGAATGTAGCTGTCTTGAATGGGAAAGTTCTTTTCTCAGAGCCAGTAACATACACTGTTTACAGTTTGAACGGAACAAAAGTATCAGCTTCAGCCAATTCAGCAGATTGCGTATCAACATTGGATATTCCAAAGGGAATTTATTTATTACAAATTAAAGATGAGACTTTTAAAGAGAAGAGAATGAAGATAAATCTTCCTTAATTAGTTGTAAATATCATTTTTTCCACCTATTAAATCAATTATACCTATTGATGATTTTGTTGATGGTATATTTTTGTAATTGAATATATAACCGAATTAAATACACGTAAATGAAAAAAAATTACTTTGGGGCAATACTTTTGCTCATCTTATCAATATCAACCGTATTCTCTCAAACTCCCGCGTTCCCAACTGCTGAAGGGTACGGTAAATTTTCAAAAGGTGGTCGTGGCGGACAAGTTGTTTTTGTTGAAAATTTGGATGATTATATAGCTTATAATAATCTTGAAACACCAATTCCCGGAAGTTTTAGATGGGCACTCACCCAATATCCCGGCGAAGCTTTAACCGTAATTTTTCGTGTTTCGGGTACAATTAAGCTCAAGCCTTACATAGTCAGTGGAAAGAACCAGAATGACATAAGAACTTCGAGAGCTAACCTTACAATAGCAGGGCAATCAGCTCCCGGCGAAGGTATTTGCTTTCGTAATTCAAAGGTAAATCTTGGAGGTTCGACCGATTTGATTGTTCGTAATGTGAGATTCCGAATTGGCGAGAATGCTGCCGACAGTACGTTTATTCCCGGCGGTTCTGTGGGTTGCGAGAATGCACTCCGTGTTATATTTGATCATTGTGTGTTCGGCTGGTCTGGCGAAGAAAATATAACAATGTACGACAACCGTTTCACCACGGTTCAATGGTCGGTAATGCATGAGGGATTATACGACGACGGGCACGGTAAAGGAAACCGAAGTTATGGCGGACAATGTGGAGGAATCAACTCTACGTGGCATCACAATCTTTTTGCACATAACTATTCACGGTCGCCGCGTTTAAATGGTGCTCGAACTGAAAACGAAGTCAAAGTTTTTATTGAATTCATTAATAATGTAAACTACAACTGGGGGCGGTCGGGAGCTCCTTATGGTGGCGAATGTTATGCAGGAACAACCCGTTCGCATACAGCCAATTTTGTAGGGAATTACTACAAACCAGGTCCTGGTACCGATGCAAACAAATTATTTTTTAGTTTAACGATTGTTGCCGGAGCAAACAATCCCCAATGGTATGTTGCCGGTAATTATATGGAAGGATCTTCAGTTCTGAATACAAATAACTGGAATGGATTTGCAAATAAACCAGCAGATTTAAGCACCATTAAATCAGATACACTATTGTTTCCACCGTTAGCCAATGTATATGCAGGTTCATGGATTGGATATTCCCCCTATAAAATAAATATTGAAACAGCAGAGAACGCATACCAATCAGTCTTAGCTAAAGTAGGCACGATTAACCGTGACTCTGTTGAACGCCGGATTATTCGTGAAGTAAAAACAGGTGTGTCAATCTTTAAGGCTTCACAAGGGAAATGGGGTATTATTGATAAATCATTTGATGCCGAAGGTTATTTAGATTACCCAACTGCTGTTGCACCGGTTGATAATGACCGCGATGGAATGGCCGATACTTGGGAGACTGAAAACGGACTTAACCCAGCCGATGCTGCAGATCGCAATTTGTTGACAAAAGATGGTTATACCGCGTTGGAAGTTTATCTGAACAGTCTCGTTGGAGAGATGATTGAGCACGATTTCAAGGCATCGGGAGTTGATCAAATAACTGCGCACCAAATAGAAATTTTTCCAACTATTGCAACAGACAAGCTAACGCTAATATCAAATCTTTCGTTGAAATCAGTTTCTTTTTTTTCGTTGGTTGGATCCAAAATAAGAACTATTCTTCTTGATGGAAATAATTCGATTGACATAACTTTTTTGAAGCAAGGATGTTATACTTTAAGTGTTGCTGCTGAAAACGGAGAGAACGAACAATTTAAATTCATTAAGAAATAAACTGAATCTTTTTTGCATATTCTTTTCCGGAAGTAAGTACATTTATTAATATGATACGTCAATATATAAACAGTAACTTTAAAAGCAATTATTATATGAAAAACATTACTAAACTATTTTTAGGGGCATTTCTGGTAAGCCTTTCAGTAAGTTCATTTGCCCAGCAAACCTGTGGAACGTATACCTATCATACTTCCAATGCCGGTTGGTCAAATTCAGAGTATTATAAAATTATTGATATTGATGCTGCTGCATTAACCAGTACATCTTTGCCACAGTTTACAGGTGCCGAAGGCTCTAAGAACGCATTAGAAACTGATTTTAATTCAGGGACTTTCACAACTCCGGTAATGACAACTACCGATGGGATTATTTATACTCCAACAAATGTTATGTGGCCTGTAAAATACAAAATGGTTGCATTTGCACCAACTATGTATAACAGTGCCTATACAAAAGTTAATCTTCTGGGAACTGTACCTTCGGGTAATAGTGGAGCTACAGCCTCTTGTACTGTAAACGATAACAGCGCAGTTCAGAGCGGAATTTGGAACAAACAGGGCTTCATTGAATTGAGCCGTTTAGGCGCTTCAACTGCTGAGCCAACAATAAGTCGTCATGGATATATAGAAATTAATGACCTTCCTTCAGTGGAAAGAATCCAATGGTCATATTCATCTACAGCATGGAAGCGTGGAGTTAAATGCGATGTTAACTATAACGATGGAAATGGTTGGGTTCCATTACGTTGGGAGCCTAGTGACTTGTCCAGCAGTGTGTTGGGAATCACTACGTTTTCGGAACAAGGATATCAATTCGAAGAAATCATTGGTAAGCAAGACGACCCGACTTCGAAAATTTCATTGCGCATACGAATATGGGATGGCGACAGTATTCATTTAAACCCACTTAAAACTGATGGAACTACCTATACGACAGTTAACAGCCCATTGGCACAAAAACAAACCGTTCGCGTACACCAAATTAAGGTTTTTAGTGCTGTGATTCCTACTGAAGCTCCTTCGGCAGTATCTGCAGTAAATGCAAACAATATTAAAATTTACCTGTCGGGTAACAATATTGTATTGGGCGAAGAAGCAAACGTTGAATTGTATACTGTAGAAGGTAAAAAGATGTACAAAGGCCTTACTAAACTTGTTGATGTGACAGGGTTCTCCAAAGGAGTTTATATCATAAAAGCAACAGATTCCAACGGAAAAATTCAGAACAAGAAAATAATAATCTAAATAGATATTGGTTTTTTTAAGGAAATAAATGGAGGTTCAGGATTTAATATCCGAACCTCCATTTTCAATTTGTGGAATTCCATTTTTATGAGTACAATTGCACCTTTTCAGCGTCTTTATTAATGTTATCCAATACTCAACTAATTACCAATTATAATCAATAAAATGAACAAGAAAACATTTCTGAAAATCGCTGCAATATTGCTTTTTGCACCAGTTGCTTTGCATGCGCAATACCCTGATGTGCCGGGCGATTTAAAAACTGCTGCCGATAAAATGCTGCAAGATGAAAACAAGGTGGTTAATGATGCTATGGAGCGGAATAAAGCTATACTTAAATATGGCGCAACACATGGCAAGCCTTATATTCCATGGGCTGCACGCCCAACAGACTTACCCCAGGCTACTATTCCTGCTTTCCCCGGTGCCGAAGGTGGAGGCCAGTTTTCGTTTGGAGGACGTGGAGGCCAGGTAATTACCGTTACCAGCCTGGAAGACCGCGGGCCGGGTACACTGCGCGAGGCTTGTGAAGAAACCGTAGGGCCACGTATTGTGGTATTTAATGTGGCCGGAATTATCCGGATTAAAACTCCAATTATTGTTTATGCGCCTTATCTGACTATTGCAGGCCAAACTGCTCCGGGCGATGGAGTTTGTGTGGCAGGCGAATCGTTTTGGGTAAATACGCACGACGTGGTTGTACGTCACATGCGTTTCCGCCGTGGCGAAACAAAGGTAGAACGCCGCGACGATACTTTTGGCGGAAATCCGGTTGGAAACATTATGATTGACCACTGTACCTGCATGTGGGGACTGGACGAAAATATTTCTTTCTACCGTCACATGTTCGACCCAAAAGATGGAAATAAAGAACAGAAACTCCCAACGGTAAACGTTACTATTCAGAATACAATTTCAGCTCAGGCACTTGATACTTACAATCATGCTTTCGGGAGCACATTAGGAGGCGAAAATTGCACATTTATGCGTAATCTTTGGGCTAACAATGCCGGGCGTAACCCTTCGATTGGATGGAACGGAGTATTTAATTTCACAAACAATGTGATTTATAACTGGGTTCACCGTTCGGTGGATGGTGGCGATTATACCGCACTTTACAATATTTTCAATAACTATTACAAGCCAGGGCCACTCACTCCCAAAGATAGCCCTATCGGTTATCGTATGGTGAAGCCTGAATCGGGTCGCAGCAAGTTGGGCTATCTGGTTTTTGGCCGGGTTTATTGTAATGGAAACATCATGGAAGGTAACGAAGCGGTGACCAAAAATAACTGGAACGGTGGCGTACAGGTTGAAGACCTTCCAAATGCAGCTCAATATACAGATTCTATGCGTTGGAACGAGCCATTCCCTATGCCAAAGTTTCCGATTATGAGTGCTAAAGATGCGTATAACTTTGTATTGGATAACGTGGGTGCTAATATCCCTAAACGCGATATTGTGGATGAACGTATTATTGAGCAGGTGCGTACCGGAAAAGTATATAATGCCGAAGGAATTGACAGTATTGATTTCTACCAGTTTAAGCACCGCCGTTTGCCTAAGGATTCGTACAAACAAGGTGTCATAACCGATATTCGCCAGGTAGGCGGTTATCCCGAATATAAAGGAACACCGTATATCGATACCGATAAAGATGGTATGCCTGATGTATGGGAAAAGAAATATGGCTTGAATTCGAATGATGCTTCTGATGCAATCAAAGATTGCAACGGTGATGGTTATACTAATATCGAAAAATACATCAACGGTATCAATCCAAAGAAAAAAGTGGACTGGACTAAACCGGAAAATAATCACGATACGTTGGCTAAAAAAGGAAAGTTGTAACCCCCAACCCCTAAAGGGGAGTAATAAAGAGAAATAAATCATGATAAGAAAAAAACGAATAGGAGATAAAGCTAACTTAGTTCCCCGCAATTTATCCCGATTCTTCTATCGGGAGGGGCTAGGGGTTCTTTTATGCATGTTAATGCTCGTTTCCAATGCCCGGGCTGTGGAACTGGACTCCAAAAACCGCGACCCGAAATATGTGGAGGCCATTGTGGCTCGTTCGCAAAAAACGGTTGACAAACTGGAATTAAAAGATGCGGAAGTGGCAATCAACGTGACTAATGTCATTGCTAACCGCTATTTTAAACTGAACGATATTTATGCTGTACGTGACACAGCGGTAAATAAAATCAAACGTTCGGGTTTGGCCGGTGAGGCTAAAAGTAAGGCTTTGACAGCAGCTGAAAACGAAAAAGAAGCCACTCTATATCGTTCGCATTTTGCTTTTGCAGCCGATTTGTCGCTTTTTCTGACAGAAGCTCAAATTGAAGCGGTGAAAGATGGGATGACTTTTGGTGTAGTGAAAGTCACTTACGATGCCACGCTGGAGATGATCCCAACGCTGAAAGAAGAAGAAAAAGTACAAATACTGGCATGGCTGAAAGAAGCACGCGAATTTGCAGTCGACGCTGAAAACTCCAATAAAAAGCACGAAGCATTTGGCAAATATAAAGGGCGTATAAACAATTATTTATCAACGCGTGGATATGATCTGGTAAAAGAGCGTAAGGCTTGGTATGAACGAATTAAAGTCCGTGAGGAGGCTAAAAAGAAATAAGATTTTTTGGTTAATAGTTTGATAGGAACTCCCGCAATTTGGTGATAAGCCGGTTGCGGGAGTTTTTTTGAATCTCAACAACCCACCTTGTCTTCTCAACAACCAATTTTGTTAACTCGACAGTCAACTTCATCGTCTCAACGACCATTCTTGTCATCTCAACAATACTGGAGATCATCTCAACAATACCGGAAAACAACTCAACAATGCCGGAAGCTATCTCAACAACAAAAAATGCGTCCGGAAATACCTGAACGCATTTAAATGAAAGGGGAATTTTCTACAGCTTTAGCTCCATATATTTTATCCGTTGCCTTCTCCAGGTATACACCACATGAATGCGTCCATCCTTGCCCTGAATGATGCTGGGGTAGGAGTATTGCGAGATAGGGGAATCTTCGAGTACGAGCTTCATTCCCCAGTTGATGCCGTCATTCGACACGGCAATGTTGAGCGGTGTGCGAACGCCTTTTTTGGCTCCGGGAGGTGTGGCCACAGCATTATAAATAAGTACATGCCTTCCGTCCTGAAGCGTTACCGCATCGGTTCCCGAGTTATTGTTTGGCAGGGTGGTAAGTGTAAGTGGTGTCCATGTTTCGCCTTTGTCTGAGCTCCACGAAGTAGCCACTTTGCCGTTGCGGGTGCGGCAAAGGATTTGCAGGCGACCGTCTTTGTGTGTGAGGATACTTGGTTGAATGGCCTGAACGGTTGTTGCCTTTATGTTTTCGCCCCCTTCTATGTCGTTGGCGGTATTTCCCCCGTTGTTGTCCATGTCTTGGGTAAGAATGGCTTCGGAAGTGGCAATAGGGCCTACGATATGGATTTTGCGTCCCTCTTCTTCGGCTATTTCGAAATGTACTTTCCAACCATTGCCTTCGGTGCTCGACGGTGCAATGGATTTACCATCGACATCTACTATTTTGTTTTTGATGGGACCCAGGTAACCTTCGGGAAGCTGGAAGGCTTTGCTCCAGGTACGTCCGCCGTCGTTACTTGTTTTGAGATATCCTACCCAATCGGACACGCGGTTGCCTATTTTGTAGAACAAGTACAAGGGACCGTTTGGTTGTTGGTACAAAACGGGATTATAGCAGGCTTTGCGTTCGGTGGCGCTCAAAATTCCATCGGCTGCCAATGCAGGTTCTGTCCATGTTCTGGTACCTTTGTCCTTGCGGCAGGTGTAAATGCATACATCGGGTGCACCTTCGCGTGTGCCTCCAAAAAATGCTGTAACTAAATCGCCGGCTGTAGTCTCCACTATCGTGGCCGAGTGACATTGTGGAAAATCTGCTTTCTCGTACAGAAACTCATTGGTTACAATGCCTTTTTTTTGCGGAATATCCACGCTGTAGGCATAACTACCAGAGCCAATTTTCTCCACTTTTCCATTCGGGAAATGAAGTTCGGCAGTGCTATTAGTTGGTATAGTTACCTCCCAGTCGAGATGCATGGTGGATTTTTTCCATTTGCTCAGCACTTTTCCGTAAGGGGTAATGTAGGATGCGTCTACATGCTCCAAATCGGGTATTTCGAAGTTTGGTTTCAGCACAATGTTTTTGAATGCCACGGCTTCATTGTTCGATTTTATTCCTCCTAAGTTTTCATATGCCCAGGTGACAAGGTCGCCCAGCAGCATCACGTGGTTGCCCGAATTCATTGCCGGATTAGCGGTATTGCCATTCCAAAGTTCCCATATGGTGGTGGCACCGTTGGCCGCCATGTAACCCCACGATGGATATTTAGTGTTGGAAGCCAGTGCAAATGCCACATCGGCACGTCCCATGCGGCTCAATTCGCGCATCAACCACTGAATACCCACTACGCCGCAGGTAATATTAAGTTCGGCTGTACCGATTTGCGATTTGGTATTGGCAGGAACGGTTTTGAATAGAACCTGTTTGGATACCGTGTCGGCATATTGCTGCGGTACCATGCCAAAAGCCAGTGGCAACAAGTTAGATGTAAAGGTATTGTTACAATAATAAAGCGAATCGGTACGGAAAAACTTCTGGTTGAAGCCTGCTTTTACTTTTTCGGCCAAGGCTGTGAATTGTTTTGCCTCTTGTTTCAATCCCTGGACGTTGGCAAAACGAGTCATTACGTTTAGAATTTTATAGTAATAAGCTGTAGAGATAAGTGTTCCGTCGGTAATGCGCTTTGGATCCTGACTATGAATCATTTTCAGGTCTTCGGGCGGCATGCACCAGTCGCCATACTCGTCTTTGGTCATCAGATAATTGGCATTCATGTAGTTTTTCTCCATGTGAGCCATCCATTTTTTGATAGCAGCGTAATTATCTTCTATTGGTTTCTTGTTACCAAACTGAGTGTAGGTCATGTCGCACAGGAAGGGCAGGGTAGCCGGCCATGTCACATTATCAGTGTAATAGGTCAGATACACAGGAGCCACATCCGGTATGCAACCGTCCTGACGTTGCGCGTCGCGGATATCATTGCCCCATTTTGCGTACATCAAGTTGTTATCAAACAAGAAACTTTCGCCCCAGCAGCCCATAGCGCGGTCGCCCAACCAGGGTTGACGTTCATCACGTTGCGGACAATCCACCGGCATGCCTTTGTAATTGTCGCGAATGCCCCACCAGGCATTTTTCAATATCTGATTCAAAACATCATTTGAAGTGGTAAGAGTTCCCAGTTGTTCCATTTCATCGCTCACAACTTCAGCTGTAAAATCTTCAGCTTTTGGGGTGTATTTCAATCCGGCTATTTCAACGTAGCGGAAGCCGTGATACACAAAACAGGTTGCCCATTCTTCGCCGGCTTTATCACCTTTCATAATGTACACATCAGTGCATCGGGCACTGCGGAGATTTTCGGTGTAAAGTTCACCATTTGGCTGGAGTGTTTCGGCAAATCGCATTATCACCGAGTCGCCCGCATTGCCATGCACCCGGATGCGCAACCAACCGGCTATGTTTTGTCCCAAATCGAGAATATATTTATTCCCAAGCGGATTTATGGAAATGGGTGTAATTTTTTCCAACACTTTCATGCCGGGCATCATTTGCGCACGTAGCTCTCCTCCCGGGAATCGTACACGTTGTGCATACTGCCATTTGGTATCGTCGTAGCCGGTTTTGTTCCAGCCGGTCAATTCTTTGCGTGCGTCGTATTCTTCGCCGTTGTATTCGTTGTTGCTGCGGATAGGTCCGTCGGCGTTTAGTTTCCAGTTGTCTTTCGTCGTAATATTTTCTGTTGTTCCATCGCTATATTCTAACGCAAGCACCATGCGCACCTTGGGATAGCCGTAGGTGGGCACTTTCCATGGTTTGTAGGTTTGGCGCATGTTGTAAAAACGTCCGTTCCCCAATGCAATTCCCACGGCATTTTGTCCTTTTTGAAGCAGTGAGGTTACATCAAACGTGTTATACAATACCGCTTTGTCGTAACCCGTAGAAGCGGGTGCCAATACCTGATCGCCGACTTTTTGTCCGTTGATAAACAGTTCGTACACACCCAGTCCGCAGATATGAACCGATGCGCGTTTGATTTCCGTCTTAGCCGCAAACTCCTTGCGTACGTATCGCGCCGACAAACGGCTGTAATAACTTTCATCGTCCCACGGCATGCCCTTGTCTAAACCGATCCATTGAGCCGATTTCCAGTCGGTTTCCTCGAATAATCCCATGCTCCAGTTAGCAGTATGGCTCCATGCAGTCTCACCTTTGTTGGTCCACACTTTTACTTTCCAATAGTAAGCACTATTGCTTTGCAAGTCTTTGCCGGCAAACGGAATCCACAGCGAAGCATCCGACGATACTTTACCACTGTTCCAGATGTCACCGTTATTATTCGTCAGGTTTTCTAATGATGAAGCTACCAGGATCTGATAGGCTTTTTGCATAACGTTACGTTCGGCAGTGGCTTCTGTTTTCCAACTAAAGCGGGGTTTTGCTGCATCAATTCCCAATGGGTTGGTCATGCCTTCGGTTTTGAGGGCTGTAACGGAGATGGTGGCATTGGCCAGAAATGCTATCTGTAAAAGAGAAATCAGAAGTAGTAGTTTCGACTTCATGGGTTTTATTTTCAAACACGAAGACACAAAGACACGAATAAAAAATCTTGGTGACTTCGAGTCTTTGTGTTTAATTAATAGATTTAGTGTCTTTTTGTACATATTCTTTTGCACTATCTACAGCAATCAACACCCGGTCGTTTCCGGAATTGTATGCAACATCCAGTGCGAAATTTGTACTTTTTGAGTCAAATTCGCCGATAAACTGCAACTCACCATTTTTCGGATTGAACCACCAGCAGTTTTTCTTTGCTCCGCTGATTTTTGAAAGATCAATTTGCATCGGACGGGCAGTGTAGTTATATACCAATAGATAATCGCTTCCACGTGTAGCAATGGCGCGATCATAACGCTCACCGTTTTGCCCGGCAATTACCGACTGGTCGGGAATACGCTCGAAAAACGGAAATGCAAGCATCAATGCTTTCAGGTATTTCATTTGCACAAAACCCGGATCTTCCAGGCAATCGTACCAGGCACGTTTAGCGCCGTAAGCACCCGTTGAGCCCGGACGATAAAACTGCATAATAGAATTATGTCCGTAAGTATGACCAAATGCACCTGCAAACACCGACCAATACGCATAACGGCGCACATCGTCGGCATTCCATTTTACTTCGTTAAAATCATGCAATCCTTGTGGTATATCTTCATAAGACGGTTCACCATCAATCACCGGTTTTAGCGGAGTCATTTCGTGCGATTTTTCCACATAGCGCCAGTTGTCTTCTTCTGTGTTCTCGGCAATAGTGTAATCGCCATCACCTTTGCGCTGTCCGTAACGACGGTGACCGCTTTGGTACATATTAAAATCGAGCCACGAAGCATTATTAAACCATGTTGAGGAACATGTACGACCGCGGGGATGATATGTCATTATATGGTTTTTGTCAACTGCTTTAATAGAAGTAGCCAACGTTTCCCAAACCTCCGTTTTTATGTCGCCCCTAATATCTCCACCGATAAACCAAATGATGTTTGGTGAGTTCTTGTAGCGTTCAGCCAGAAATTTGCCGTAAGCCTGTGCTTGTTTTACATCCATCAAACCTGATTGTACAAGGCCACCCCAAACGCAAACCATCCCAATGTAAATACCCCGTTGTTCGGCTGTTTTGATAATAAAATCCATATGATCCCAATAACCGTAAACACCTTTTTTATTGATGTTTTTGAAATCGAAACCTTCGGGCATGGACGACTGACCGTAAATATTGAAAGCAGGCACATCGTTTATCGTTTGCACCTGAACCACGTTGTATTCGTTTTTTTTGCAATTAGTCAAATAGAACTCAGCTTCGTCGCGATTCAAACGTTCGGGCAATAACCAGCTTGTTTCGCCCAACCAAAAGAAAGGCGTACCGTTTTCGTGTTGAAGGTAACGACCGTTTTCGCTTACTTTCAGTTTTCCGTTTTCCCAGGGTTTGCTTGTTTTTGACTGCCCCGAAGCAATTAATGAAATTAGTAAGAATGTGTTTAATATCAGTATTTTCATAAAAATAATTGAATTTGTATTGTTTTCAAAACCGCCCTAAGCCCTTCCCAATTAAAATCGGGATAAATTGCGGGAATGTTGAGTTAGTTTCGTCTTTGAATAATCTTATTGATAATATTTGGTTTATTTGTAATGGACTTTTCAAACCCCTCCGCTTCGCTCGTCCCCTTAAAAAGGGGACAACTGCTAAGGCCAAGATGAGCTGCAAATAATTAGTCTTAGTTAAACTGTCAATTGCAGTAGCAATTTTTTTTGTAAATAGAACAATCTATTGTTCTTATAAAGTCTTTCTTTCGAGAAAAACTTCGCACTTCTGGGTTCTTCCCTTTTTAAGGGAAGTCCCCGAAGGGGGAAGGGTTTCTTAAATATATATCTTATTCCCCTTTTATGGGTTAGGGATCATTATTATATATTCTTTTCCAGCTTCTGTTTTCAAATCGTAAAGATAAGTCTTTTTCAATTCCAACGGATTTAGTTTTGCATTCTGATTAATAAGAGGTTTTGCAACCGGAGCAACTTCGAACAATGGATTCGGATTTTCACCACTTGCGGCTGCTACAAGTCCATTGCCAGCAAGAGTTGATAGCGAACGTAACCTACAATTTCCACCATTTCTCGAACGAATTACAACTTTTTCGACAGCTCCATTTGTCCATTTTATATCCATTTCGAAACCACCGCGAGCCACTAAGCCTTTTATTTCACCGTTTTTCCAAACTGAAGGTAAAGCCGGCAACAAATAAATAAATCCATCGTGACTTTGCAGCAACATTTCGGCAATTCCGGCTGTACAGCCAAAATTTCCGTCAATCTGGAAAGGTGGATGCGCATCGAACAGGTTTGGATAAGTTCCACCGCGCTTGGGTTCGTTACGAACAATGTTTAATTGTTCCATAATAAGCTTGTAAGCATGGTCGCCGTCGAGCAAACGAGCCCAAAGACAGACTTTCCAACCCATGCTCCAACCTGTGGAAGGGTCGCCACGAGCAATAAGCGAAGTTCTCGCTCCGTCAAAGAGTTCGGGCGTACGGAAAGGTGATATTTGATTTCCGGGATATAAGCCCCACAAATGCGACACGTGGCGATGTATATCTTTCGGATCGTCCCAATCGTACATCCATTCCTGCAATTGTCCCCATTTGCCAATTTGCATTGGTGGCATTTTATCCAGGTTAGATTTTAGTTTTGCAGCAAATTCGACATCTTCGCCAAGTATTTTTGAGCTTTCAATCGCTATATTGAACAAATTAGAAACCAACTGATTATCCATAGTGACACCTCCAGCAGTAGTTGCTTTGCCATTGCTCCCTGCGTGTACATTTTCGGGCGAACTTGAAGGGCAAACTACCAACCAGTTATGCACAGGCTCATTTACCATAATCTGGTCGAAAAACAGAGCTGCATCTTTAATTGTGGAATATACAGATTTTAAATACTCTTTGTCGCCGGTATATAAATAATGTTCCCATAAATGTTGGCTGAGCCACGCACCACCTGCCAGCCACATCCCCGATGGAGCTCGGTCGACAGGGCCTGTAATACGCCAAATGTCGGTATTATGATGTAATACCCAGCCATCTGCGCCATACATTATTTTCGCAGTTTCCTTGCCTGTTTCGCTCACCTCTTTCGTTAATCGAAAAAGCGGTTCGTTTAGTTCGGTAAGATTGGTAACTTCTGCCGGCCAGTAATTCATTTCCAAATTGATATTCGTTGTATATTTACTATCCCACGACGGAAACATTTTGTCGTTCCAAATGCCCTGAAGGTTAGCTGCTTGTCCGCCCGGTTGCGAGGCGCAAATAAGCAAATACCGACCAAACTTGTAGTAAGTAGCCACTAAATGGGCATCATTTGTTTTTGCGAAATTTTCAACGCGCATATCGGTAGTTTCAGTCGACAGATTCGGACCTAAATCGAGTGATGACCGTTTTATAAATTGCTGAAAGAAGTCAGTATGTGTCCGTTTAGCCTGTGTGTAATCCACTTTCATCGCTTTTTCAAGATAGCTTATGGCGCGTTCGGTTTCGTTGGCCGAAACATCTTTATAATTTACAAAATTGGTAGCAATTGAGATATAGAGAATTGCTTCGTTAGCATTTTCGACCGACAAAATGCCATCTTTGTAACTAGTCTTTCCACCACTAACTTTGGCAGTAAGGCGACCATTGAATTTTATCTTCCCTTTTTGACGTTCAAACGTAGGAGTTGTGCCACTCAGTGTTATTTCATTTCCTCCGGTTGCAACAAAAACATCCTGCTGGGGCGAAGTCAGTTGCGCATTGAAAGTTATTTTTTTCTTTTTATTGGCCGATAATTTCACAATCACTACCTGGTCGGTAAAAGACGTAAACATCTCGCGCTGAAAAGTGACTCCGTCAACTTTGTAACGCACTGTTGCGCGCGCCGAATCGAGATTCAAATCACGGTAATAGTCGGAATAACGCGCATGTCCCGGAAACGCAATGCGCAAATCACCAAAAGTCTGGTAGGGCATTCCGTGGTTGGTTTGGGACATCACTTTTTCGGTAGCAAGCGTTTCGGCTTGGGAGTATTTTCCGGCAAAAACCAGTTCGCGCACTTTGGGAATAAATTCCAAGGCCATTGGGTTTGCATTATTATTCGGGCTTCCGGCCCAAATATTTTCCTCATTCAACTGAATTTGCTCTGTTGCAGGGTTTCCATAAACCATAGCACCCAGCCGTCCGTTGCCCAATGGCAATGCTTCAGTCCAAACCTGAGCGGGTTTGTTGTACCACAGTTTGTAGTCGTTGGATTGTGCGGATAATGAGTAGATACTGCTACTGAGCAGTAAAATAAGGGTGCATGTTTTCTTGATTAAATATCCCATTTAAATGTGTTTTTACTTATTAAAAGCAATATAAATGACGTAAAAACAAGGGTTTTGTACCCAATAAATGGACTGGTTTCAAGTAAAATATAAAATGGCAGTGGAAATCAACTTCACGCTGCCATTTTATTTCTATTTCAATAAAAAATCCATATAATTATCCGATGTTACTGTAAAGCTACCTTTGAGTGGATATGCATTTGAAAATGTGAGTGGAATTTTCGTTTTTTTATTCTTGTTCCATTTCATTTCGAAAGCTGTTATTTCTGTATTTTCAACCTCAATCAAATCGACTTCCTGCTGTTGGAAGCTGCGCCAAAAATAACTTTTTGCGAAATTGCGATTGTAATGGTTGAATTTCATCCTTTCTGATACAAAAAAGTTTTCCCACAATGCCCCTACATCCTGACGAAGGTTCAAACTGTTGAAATTCTGAATAATAGCATTCCGAATGCCATTATCGTAAAAATATATTTTCCGGCTTTTCTTAATCTCGTTTCTCACATTTCCACTAAAAGCCCGCAGTCGGAAAACAACAAAACTTTGCTCCAATAAGTCGATATATCGCTCAACTGTGTGCGTGTTCGTTTGTAGTATTTGGCTCAGTTCGCTATACGAAACTTCGTTTCCAACCTGCAAAGCCAAAGCCTCCACCAGTTTTTCCAATTGCGACGATTTACGAACGTCGTTATAGGCAAGCAAATCTTTATAAAGATAGCTGTTTACTATATTCATTAATATTTCTTTGGCCTCGGATGGATTATTGACAACATCCGGATAATGACCATAAATAAGTCGCTGTTCCAGGAGTTGTTTCTCATTTAAGTAATTAGTATTTACAACCAGTTCATTGGTCGAAAATGGAAAAACGGTGTATTCGTATTTCCGTCCGGTTAGGGGTTCGTTTATTTCGTTGGCAATTTCCAACGATGAAGAGCCGGTGACAATGACTTGAACATCGGCAATGTTGTCGACAATCAACTTTAGCGTAAGACCAATATTTTTTACACGCTGAGCTTCGTCAATCAAAATTAATTTCGATGTCCCGATTAATTGTTTTAATTTTTGACCGTTTGTGTTGGTCAATAAATTTCGTGGTTCCGGCTCATCGCAATTCAAGAATAAGGTCGATAGTTTTAGTTTATCGGCTATCTGATTAATCAGCGTTGTTTTTCCAACCTGCCTTGCACCCAACAAGATAATTATTTTTCGTTTAAATAACTTATCCTCAATTACTGTTTGCAAATCTCTTAATAACATAATTTTGTATGTATTTGTGATTTTAACCGCAAAAATACATATAATGTTTGAACTATAACGCAAAATTTATATATAATTACTGAATCATAACGCATAAATTATATATAAATACTGAACTATAGTGCAGAATTCATATATAAATTTTGTTATTAACTGAAAATGGCAGCACGATTTTACATCATACTGCCATTTTCTATCTTCTCGAAAGGGGAAATTATTTTTTCTCTTCCGCTTTCTTTTTCGCTTCTTTTTCTGCTTTCAGTTTATTGGTAAATTCTTTGTACATCAGCTTCCAGCTGCGACCATTTTCGTTGAAGTATTTTTCGCATTTGTCTTTGTAAATTTCGAAAACAGCAGATATTTCACCTTTCATTGTTTTGTAATCTACCGCTTCTTCACGGGCCAGTCGTAACTGACTCACCACGTACGCTTCTTCTTTCTCAGTCATATTTGGAACAATGGCTTTGAATCCTTTCAGCGTAAACTGGTATTTGCCAATGGTGTACAAATCGAGCACTTTCTCCACTTGTTCTTCTGTCAGGTCTTTGCGAAGTCCGGTCATCAGGTTTTCATGTACCGATTTTGGTTTAGTAGAACAGGCAATCACATCGCGGTGAACATCAGTCATTTTTTCACCGTTTCGGGGATTTATTCCGGCAGGAACAACGGTATACGGATGTTCATTGTGCCAGTCGCGCACAGCTTTCATGTGTGTTTTGATAACAGTAAATACACGGGTTTCTTTTTCTTTGTCGTTTAGTTTGAGCGAGTCGACAAATGTTTTTGCACGTTTTTCCAAATCTATGTCCGAGTGAATTTTGGCATCTGCTTTTTTATTGAAGAATTTTTCCACTTGTGCAAACTCGCGAATGGCATTGGCGGGCATTTTTTCGCCTTTGGCACCAAAACTATACATCGCTTCTTTCGGTTCAATGGTTACTTTTGTTTCGTCCAGTTTACTCCGATCGAGGTCAAAAGCAGGGATAAAGAAATCGTACACGGCTTTGCGTTTGTTGATACCAAAATCATGTTTTTCGTTGGCTAAATGAACATTCGACAACTTATCAGTAGCATTGTAAAATCCATATATACCTTGTAAATAAGGATATTCAAGCGTTGGGACAGATGCAGTCCAGTCGCCGCCATCCGAAATTAACGCAACAGGTTTTGGTGCAAATGTTGCCAGAATTTCCGGGTTGCAGGTTCCCCCGCCAGCCAACTGGATAGGCATTCCGCTTTCGCACGGGCAACCTCCATCGAAATGTGAAGCCAAACTTACGGTTGGGCAAGCAGCTATAAAGCGGTCGTCGAGCGCAGTTAATAAAACCACTTGCGAACCACCGCCCGAACCGCCGTTAGCAGCTACACGCTTAGGGTCAATATCTTTGCGGGTAAGCATGTAATCCAGAATCGTCAATCCATTCATTATTTGAATGATGTGCGCCATCGAAGTACGGTGAGCTGTGTAGGTAACCTGCAATTCCGATTCACCCCAACCGAACAAATCGTAGCTCACGCAAGTAGCACCCATGCGGGCCAGTGTTCCAAAACGGTGTTGTTCATCAGCATTGTAACGTCCGTCGGCCCAGTGTCCGTTCGGACAAAGAACCAGCGCATGTTTTCCTTTGGTGAGTGGCGAATAGATTGAACCGTTTACGTACAATCCCGGTAAGGTTTCGATAGCAAAATTCTGAACCGAATATCCGTCGTAGTTGCGTATTTTCGAGAGGATAGGTTTTGAGTGGACACGCTTGGCAAGTGCTGAGTCAATTTGTAATTTTTCCCGAACTTCTTTTCGCAAAGCTATTTTTCGCGCATTCCATTCGGATGAATCTTTGTAAAGCGTATTCAGATAAGCCAACATTTTTTTTCCATCTTCGGGGGTGCGACGAGGATATTCGTAGGCTTTTATCTTGTAGGTCTTTTCGTCCTGTTTGGCAAACTTCAGGTCGAAAAGCGACAACACGTTGGTCAGTGATTCTTCTACCGAATACGGACGAATGCGAAAGTCGGCAAACGTCACCACTTTGCCGGTTGTATCAGCATCATATTTCAGTTTTACATTGAACCGAGTGCTTATTTCCTGTAAAACAGTTCCCAACGGTTTGGCGAACTGAGTTTCGTAGGATTGCGCATGAATAAAGATAGGGACAAATAAAAGAAACAGCCCCCTAAATCCCCCGAAGGGGGACTTTAAAAACGTAGACTTTAAAGCCTTGTTGAAAAATTTCATTTTGTATTTCTATTTAAATAAAATAAATCGAATAAAACTAACTATAAGTCCCCTTTGGGGGATTTAGGGGGCTGGAATTTCTAGCTTTACCCCATTCACATACACATCATTCATCTTTATGTTCTTGCAATTTTCAAAAATACATTCTTGTTTTCCGTCTATATTGATGTTTGTAAAAGTGATATTGCTGATGGGTGATTCTTCCAGCCCTCTGATTTTTATCGGAATCAACACATCCGAGCCTGTAACATTACTTATATTGATGTTGCGGAAAATTGGCGTACGCTCACTTAGCGGCTCAACAGGCATTTTTGTATAAAGAAGATCAAGAATAATGGCTTCTTTCTGAATATTTTTCATAACGATATTACTCACTTGAATATCTTCTACTACGCCACCACGTCCACGGGTAGATTTGATGCGAATACCGCGGTCGGTTCCGTCAAAAACGCAATTGCTGATAACTACTTTTTTTACGCCGCCACTCATTTCGCTGCCAATAACCACGCCGCCATGACCTGAAAGCATGGTACAATTGGTGATGGTGATGTTTTCATTGGCCCAGCCTAATTTGCGGGCCTGAAGGTCGCGCCCACTTTTCAGGGTGATGCAATCGTCGCCCACCGAAATATGGCAGTTGGAAATATGCACATACCGGCACGATTCAGGATTAATACCGTCGGTATTTGGCGAAAGAGGATTGTTGATTGTTACGCGGTCGATGGTCACATTTTCGCAAAATTCAGGATTTACTGTCCAGAAAGGAGAATTAACAATTGTAATTCCTTCTATGCGAAAGTTTTTACAGCGAATAGGTTGGATAAACGGCGGGCGGAAAAACCGTCGTTGCATAGAGCTAACATAATCTTCGTTGGTTTCAGCGTAAAGTGCTTTCACATCATTGGCCTTATCCCACATAGGTTGATATTTATTCAAATCGCGCACCCCATTTTTGTCTAAATCTACATAAATACGAAAAAACTCAGTCCACCATTTTTTGCCCTGTCCATCAATTTTTCCTTCACCTTTAATGGTTATGTTCTCTGCATCAACGGCGTAAATCAATGGACAAAAGCTTTTCATCATGATGCCTTCGTGACGCATTTCTACAAAAGGCAAATAATCGTCGAAATTGTCTGAAAACAGCAGTGTGGCTCCGGCTTCGAGCTCAATAGTGATATTGCTTTTCAGTTTAATAGCACCTGTCAGGTATGTTCCTGCCGGGAAAAACAGCGTTCCACCGCCATTAGCATTGAGTTTGTCAATGGTTTTGTTGATGATCGCAGTATTGAGTTTAACTCCATCGGGTTTTGCACCTGCTTTATGCATATCAATACGTTCGGCATGAACCGATAGCATGCTTATTTGGAGAAATGTGAGTAAGAATAATAAAGTTTTTTTCATATTTTTTTTTGCTTACAACTTTTCCAAAGTTTTAAACTTTGGAAAAGTTGGATATCTATTTGATTTTTTGGAAAATGTGTAATTTCCGCTTTTCACCGTTTTCGGCTCTTTTTCTCCCGGCAAATAAACCTCTGCCGAGCAGTTTACAGGAACAATTACATTCAATGTAAAATTGCTTCCATCCCGTTTCCACTCTACCGATATTTTGCCATAAAGGGTTTCAGTCGTTGCTTTAACGAATTTCAAATCACCAACAACTTCTGGCTTGATTACGAAATGTTGCATTCCCGGATTATTAGGGTTTGCTTGAATTCCTGCCAACGAAGCAAAAAACCATTCGTCAATTTGACCCATCATAAAGTGATTCCATGAAGCACCCATACGTGGATCCCATTGCTCGGTAAGCGTGGTGGCACCAAATTTCAATTGAAAACCATAGCCGGGAGCATCTTCATGATTTTGCATGGTGTACATTAATTCATTTAATCCATTGGTAGCCAGTGTTTGGAATAAATAACGGTTGCCAATATCGCCGGTTGTGAGTCGGTTTCCATGCGCTTTGATGTCTTTTGACAAATTGTCAAGCACGGCTGCTCGATTCTCAGGATTGACAATATTCAAATAAATGGCTAATGCGTTGGCGGTTTGGCTTCCTGTTCCGTATTGGTTGCTTTCGGCGTTGTAGAATTTGGCATTAATTGCCTTTCGAACATCTTCAGCCAATTGCTGGTAATGTGCTTCATCGTAGTTATTCCCAACCATTTTGGCAGCTTTTGCCAGCAAGGTCAAATCGTAGTAATAATACGCAGTTGCCACCAAAGGAAGAGGTGTATTCCGCGAATATCCGGCCTTGAAGTCCCCGTAATCGTACCAGTCGCCCAATCCGAATGAAAGGATATGGTTGTTGGCTCGGGTAGTCAGGTAATCCACGTATCTGCGCATGTTTTGGTAATAATTAACGATCAACGATGAATCGCCGTAGAAATCAAAATACATCCATGGCAAGATGTTCAACGTGCTTCCCCACTCGGGAGAATCGCCAAATTCATCGAAGCCTTTGCTGTTACCGAAAATATTATACATTGGCGCAATGGTAGGAACCATGCCGTTGGGTTGCTGCGCATCGGCTATGTCCTGCATCACTTTTGGCATAAAAGCAGAAAGATCGTAATTGTACATCAAAACAGGTCCGTTCAAATGAACTTCTTCAAGCCAACCCAGTTTTTCGCGTTGCGGACAATCGGTAAAAATACCCTGCATATTGCTTTTTACGGCTTTTTCAATCAATACATGCGCTTTGTTGAAAATTTCATTCGAACATTCGAAGGTGGATATTTGCGGAGCCGAATTATATACAAAACACGATTTTATGTCTTTCAAAACAGCCAGTTTTCTTGGATTCTTATCGCCTTTCAGCACTGCACCCTCTACCTGGATATATTTGAATCCGTAATACGAAAAACGGGGATGCCAAATTTCTTCACCATCGCCTTTTAGCGTGTATTGATAAAAATGAGGTCGACCTGTTTGTCGTTGGTCAACTGCACCTTCGGGCGTTACAGATTCACCTATAATTAACGTTATTTTGTCACCTTTTTTCCCACTTACAGTAATTTGCGGATAACCTGAGAGATTTTGATACATATCGAAGACCAAAACCGACGGATCAATCACCCGTTTGGTGATTTTTGAAGCGCTGTCGCATTCAGCCTTATTCAAACGCTTCACCGATTTAAAGCCAATCCGTTCCATGATTTTTATGGGTTCGCCCTGTTGCGGTTCCAGTTTGCCTTTCTGAGCATCTTGAATTACAACAGTTTCCCACGCTGTGTCGTCGAACTTAGGCATATTCCAGCCTTTTTGCTCCAGTCGTGCATCGTAATCTTCGCCACCGTAAATATCATTGTAAGTTATCGGACTGAAGGCATATTTCCAACTTTTATCGGACACTATTTCTTCAACAGTATTATCGGAAAAACGAATAATGGTTTTGAAAAACAGGGTAGGAGCACCAAACGACACTTTCAGTTTGCTGTATCTACCACCTTGGACGTTATAGAAACCATTTCCCAATAAAACACCGAATACATTTTCGCCTTTTTGCAGGTAAGCTGTAATATCAAAGGTGTTGTAATAAACGGTTTTGTCGTAGTCGCTCCAAAATGGTGCAAACTCGCCGTCGCCCACTTTTTTGCCATTAATGCTGAACTCGTAATGTCCCAGTCCGCAAATATAAGTCACCGCTTCTTTTATTCCTTTTTTGGTAGAAAATGATTTTCGAAGCACAATACTTTTGTGCGAAACAGAATCTGTATTTTTCCAAACGGCTTTGTATTCGGGCGTTCCCATTTCCCAACTCAGGAAACGTTTTCCGACGGGAATACGAGCTGAGTCGGCGCGTATGGCACCTATCCAGACCTCACCCCGACCCTCTCCAAAGGGAGAGGGAGACTGAGTAAAATGTAAATTTGGAGCAACACGAAAGTTTGATAAGGTAGACCATTCAGATAATTCTCCTTTTTCATTCCAAACGCGAACGCGCCATTGGTATTTTTGACCCGATTTTAGTGGATTTCCTGTATATTTTACGAGCTGGCTTTTACTTGAAATAACTTTTCCACTATTCCAGTTAAAATTTTCGCCAATAATTTCCATTTCATAAGCAGATTGTACAGTTCCATTTTCGGCAGACTTCATTTGCCAGCCAAAGCGTGGTTGCAAGGTATTTACTGCCACCGGATTTTGCTGGAATTCGCAAGTGAGTTTGGTGATTTCAATGGAATAAGAAAAAACAGGGATGAAAAGAAAGGAAAGTAAGAACAGGAGTCCCCTAAATAGTTTCCGCTGATCGTTGGTTCCCCCGAAGGGGGACTTTATGAAGGAAAAAACATTGAACTTCAAACGATTTAATTTTTGCATTTATAGATTGGTCTTTGAATAAATTAGACGATATAAAATTGATTTTGTAACCAACCATAAATGTAATTAAAGTTTTAAATTTAGTAAGGGACAAGCGACTTTACAGTCACTTGATGATTATTTTCAAGCGACTGGGAAGTCGCTTGTCCCCTGTCTTGTTAATTAAAAAGGTAAAGTATCAGAGTTATCAGAGGCATCATTGCATTTTGTTCCGGTGTTATAGGTAAGGTGTAAATAGATTTGCGTACGGACATATTTTTGCATTTCAAGGTCTTTGAATTTAAACCAATTTTGCCTTTCGTCCGAATTATCAATAATACGTTTGAAATTTGCAAAGGGTTTGCGATTGTTCAGTGCCTGTATAAGCTTGTTTTGTAATGGAATATTTTTAAGTTGCGAAGCAAATTTTTCCATTATTCTGAACGATTCCTGCGACTCCAGCGGTTCAAACTCCATACAGTTTTTCCAATTGGGTTGGTTGAAAGGTATCCATTCTTCTTTCGGAATACCACAATCTATTTCAGAATCGAAATTTTCGTCTAGCCATTCACGGTGTACATCTTCAGTTTCAAGTGTATCTAAATTCAGAAAGCAAACCATTCCGGCATCAATAGCCTCGGCTATTGGTTTTAATACTTTTTCGAAAGCATGTGGAATTTCATCCAATTCTTCTTTATCATCAGAAACTAATTCATCCTGAATAAATTCGAGTAATAACTGAAGTTTATCTTTGTCGTCTTTTATCAGTCGGATATTTCCAAGAATTTCGTCTAATAACTGTTGTGCGTTCATAACTGTTGCTTGTTAATGTTCTATTCAAAAATCTCCCTTAATTCTTTGTTGCTGAGTTTTCCTATCCAGTTTTCGCCAGTGGCTACCGTCATATCAGCCAAATGTTTCTTTTTCTGAATCATATCGTTTATTTTTTCTTCGAACGTATTTTGAGTGATAAAGCGATGCACCATCACGTTTTTCTTTTGCCCGATACGGTATGCCCGGTCGGTTGCCTGATTCTCTACGGCCGGATTCCACCACAAATCATAATGGATTACGTGCGAAGCTGCGGTCAAGTTCAACCCAGTCCCTGCTGCTTTCAGCGAAAGCAGGAAAATCTTGTCGGCTCGGTTGTGCTGAAACCTGTCCACCATTTGCTGCCGTTCCAGCACTGAGCATCCGCCGTGGTAGAACATGGGTTGCTCGCCAAAACGTTCGGTAATAAAGCGTTCGAGCAGTAAGCCCATTTCTTTGAACTGCGTGAATATCAATACTTTTTCACCGGCTTCCACAATGCTGTCGAGCAATTCGAACAACAACTCCATTTTGCCGGATAGAAGCGGGTCGTGATTGCTGTTTTTCAGGAAATTGGTCGGGTGGTTGCAAATTTGCTTCAAGGCGAGAATCATTTGTAACACAAGTCCCTGTCGTTTAAACAGCGATTGTCCATCTACCCCTCCAAGTCCTTCGATTTCAGCCATAGCTGCTTGCATGGTTTTTTCGTAAAGCGCAGCTTGATGTTTGGTAAGCAGTGCCAACTGATTTTGTTCCACTTTGTCGGGTAAATCGGAAATAATAGATTTATCCGACTTCATGCGGCGCATCATAAACGGCGAAGTGATTTTGCGGAAACGGTTGACCGCCTTTTCGTCGTTAAATACCTGAATTGGATCAGCAAAGTTCGACTTAAATGATTTAACACTTCCTAAATAGCCTTTGTTGGCAAATTCCATAATCGACCAGAATTCTGTCAGGCGGTTTTCCACCGGGGTACCGCTCATGGCAATGCGGATATTGGACGGAATACTTTTGATAGCTTTCGATTGGGCTGTATCGTGGTTTTTTATGTTTTGCGCTTCGTCAATTACCATTACTTGCCATTTTTGCTTTTTCAAGAGTTCAAAATCGCTTCGCAAAACACCGTACGTGGTGAGCATTACATCGGCTTCAAACAGTTTTATATCGCGGACTCCACCGTGGAAAATATGGGTGGAAACAGAGGGAGCAAATTTTTCTATTTCGGCTTTCCAATTGGTAAGCAGACCGGTAGGCACTACTACCAACGCTTTGTGTTTTTCATTGATAGCGTTTTCTTCCTTTAGTTTCAGCAGCATGGAAATTACCTGAAGTGTTTTCCCCAATCCCATATCGTCGGCAATAATGCTACCGAAACCAATGCGGCTATTGCGATACATCCAGGAGAACCCGCGTTGCTGGTAAGGGCGAAGTTGTGCATTAAGTCCGGCTGGCAACGGAATATCTTCGTTGGAAGTAAGTTCCCGAATCATATCGCGCACCTCGTTTGTAAGGCTCACATGTGCCCCTTGATATTCTTCGGCCAGTGCTGTTTGAAGCAACTCGTAGGCACTAAGTTCCTTATCTCCATTTAAAACTTTGTGGAGTTTCGCCATTTCCTCCTCACTCACATAAATGTAGTTCTCTTTGAAACGGAACAGCCCACCGGCATTTTTCATCAGTTTCTTAAATTCTTCGGGGGAAATAAGCGTGTCTCCCAACGCCACTTGCCAGTCGAAAGCCAACAGTTCGTCTAAACGTACATAGCCCTGATTCACCGATTTTGCTTTTACTTTTACAGAAGCTTGCGGTTTCAACAGGCGTTGCAACGATTTTGGCAATAAAACTTTCACATCCAGCAGCTTTATTGCAGGTAGAATTTCTACCAGAAAAGGTGCAAACCCAGTCATTTCGAAACGAATCGGTTCGCGCGTTTCGGAGTTGATATAATTGTCCAACCCTTTGATAAACGATGAAAGCAGCGATAATGATTGCAGGATTTTAAATCGCTGTTTTTCAAATTGTTTTTGCTGTAGGATTTTCGATAATTCAATGGGCAGTTCATTGGGTTTCGTTGTGTCTTGCACGCTCACCTGAACATCGAACATATCTTCGCCAAACTCGGTAACGGCTATCACCGGGCGATATTCGCCCCTTGTAAGATAAAACCGGTCTAACCAAACTTTTATCCCGCCACTCAGGGCATTTTCGCCTACACCCGAGAAGGAATAACTTTTATTCTTGAAAAACAGATCGTCAAACTTATCTCCGACAGAAGGTTTTGAAAGCCGTGACACCATTTCGGTAATAAATACTGAAAGCAGCTCCTGCACCTGATTTTCGAGTGGAAGCAACCGTTCAGTTTTTGCTGTTTTCTTTAAAATAAGCAGTAAGTTGGGTGGCAAAATACTGATAAGTCGCTCAATAAGCAATCTCACCTGAACTTCGATAGAAGCCGGAAGCCAGCGGATGATAAATTCCCGATTTTCAAGCTGAACGATTTGTGGAATCACATTCCCGTTGGCTACCAGGTGAAGCGAGGCATACAGGATTTTATGAAATGCAGCCACAGAAGGCTGATAATCGGGCAGGCGATCGGGATTGAGGCTCAGAAGTGCTGGAATAAGCTGTTCGTTGGTTTTGAAAGAATGGTTTTCTCCACCAATTTCGGTACGATTGTTATTGTCTATTGTAACTGCAAGCGTACTGTGGTAGTTTATTTCAGAATTCTTCTTGTTGATAGAATTAAGCGCTTCAATGGATAGTTTTTTCGATAAAATCCGCTTTGCATCACGGGCGTTGCGGGTGAATTGAACATTGAACTTCTCGCGAAAATTCCCCGAAGAGTAAAAAGGCGGCTCATCGGGCAGGAGCATTACCAGCGATTCGGAAATATCGTTCAAGCGTGAAAAATCAACCCGTTCGTACGCTTTTTCTTCATCATAATCTGGTATTTTCTTTTTATCCACTTTCAGGATATTGGCAAGCGACAGAATTTCGGTTTTCTTTTGATCTTCAATAATGATTCCCCGTTTGTTTAGTTCTCCCAGCAGATTGACGTTATGAATTTCGAAAACCAAAAAAGGATTATTGTCAATTTCACGGCTAATCATATAAATTACAGCTGCCAAGTGTTTGCACGGCACAGCCCAATCGGGGCAGGAGCATTGCATTTTGAAATCGGTCCACTGGCGCGGAAAAACTTTCAGTCCTTTTTGTTCGGCAATAGTAAGTATTTCCGGGTCGAGCTCGCGGTTCAGTAGTTTGGAAATCAATGCCGGACGCTGAATAATGCCTTCTATCAATGCTTCTACTTGTTCTTCGAAAAATGGCGGTACAATTATCGTAACATTATATGGTCGCGGACGACTACCTGCTACCTTTGCCGAAATCTGATTCCCTTTGATTTTCACCTCTTTTACGTACCCATTGCGTGCGTACGAAGCCCCACGAGGCAGGCGATTGTCGTAATCCACATTTTCCAACGAGCGCAACCAATGCTCACCCCACCATGTTTTTCCAAATTGTAAAGCCATAAAATGAATGATTTCTTTGAAAATAAGCTTATTATTGTTTTGTTAGCAAAGGTAGTAGTAATTCAACTAAAAAGCAAGTAAGGGTCAAACGACTTCTCAGTCGCTTGCCCTTTAAAAATAAACAAATATCTTTATCACTTAAAATTTGATCTATGGAGAAAAATGAGTTTCATCGTGCGAATCTTCCACATTTTCAACAACCAGGCCAGGCTTATTTTGTTACGTGGAATTTACAAGATGCTATTCCGGCTAAGGTATTAAAAGATTATACCGAAAAACTAATGCAAATGCGTAACCGTATTGATTTCGCAGTGAAGTCCCATCTGCGTCTAAGCAAATAAATGCTTTGTGCTTCGATTACAATATGCTTCGCAAAAAAAACGATGAAAGCTTTTGAGGACTTAATGCATTTGAAAAGTAAAACTATAGTCGACCTTTCGAAAGCAGAAAATACAACTATCGTTCATGATGCATTGTGCTATTGGGAAGGAAAAAAACTTAAGAATCATGCTATTTGCGTAATGTCAAATGACGTACACTGGGTTTTTCAATTAAACTGGAAAGATGAAAAGGGTAATGCGGTATGGTTGGAAGATGTATTGAAATCGGTAAAACAATTTTCGGCAACACAAATAAATCATCTTACACAACAAAAAGGAACACTCTGGCACAAAGAAAGTTGGGATGTCACTATCAGAGACCAGCGGCATTTATACGAAACCATAGAATATACTCGAAATAACCCGATTGTAGCCCGACTGGTAAAAGATTGGCGAGAATGGAAAAGAACATTTATATTTGAATAATATAGTAAGGGACAAGCGACTACCCAGTCGCTTGATGATATTTTTCAAGCGGTTAGGAAACCGCTTGCCCCTTTACAAAATTAAATTTAAAACTGACAAACCACTTTCGTCAACTTATCAACTTTCCCCACTTCTTTTCCATCCACAAATATACGTAATCCTTTTCCCTGGTGGTAGCGATTGCCATTTTTATCCCAGATAATGGTAAGGTTATGACCGTGATAACGCACATTGTCGAGGCAAAACCAATCCCATTTCCCATCAGGTAATAATGGATTTACTTCCAGCGTGTTGTCCATGCGTGGACGAAGTCCAACAAGTCCGGTAATAATTAAATCGTTGAAGGTGGAATGGTTGTAATACCGGCTGCGTTCCTGATCGCCTTTGAGCCAGTAGCCGGTTACTTCGTCGAGGTATTCACCCACATATGGCAACCCGCGATAGGATTGTGATTGAACCAATTTTTCCAACGTGCTAAAATACAAACTATCAGAAACAGTTTTTTGGCTGTAATTATTCATGAAATTGGCCATCGCAGTCAGTACTTGAGAAGTGGCAAACGGCCAAACTGAGCCATCCCATTCACATTTACCCACGCCACGTGTGCGGAATTCCGGGTGGCGGCGCTCGGCGGTTGTCATGCCAAAAGGTGCTGAAAATCCTTTTTCATCGGCCAGTTGAAGCCATGCACTGTCACATTTGGCTGGAGTTGGCATATTAAAATACCAGGGCAAATAACCAATAAACTCACGCACATTAGCCAGCGTATCGGTTCGCATGGTTTCAAAAAATCCTAATTTTGAACCCCAAAGTTTGTTTTGAATCAGATTTTTAATGGTATCAGCTTTTTGGCTGTAAAGTTTCGATTTTTCAGCATTTCCTGCCAATGAAAATATCGTCGACAGTGCTTTGGCGTTGCCATACATATAACTGTTGATGGTGGGGCGGGCAAATTGTTTTTTGCGGCCACCGCTGATGGTTTCTTCCATGCCGTCCTGCACATCGCCCTGCCAGAAAAGTCCATTTTTCAGGCGGTGAGTCGATTCCCAGCGACCGTATTCCGCTTCCAAATCCTTCAGTAAATCAAGTAAAAAAGCTTTATCGCCCGTTACAAAATAACGATTCAGTTGCGCATCGATATTCCACGAACTGAAGTTCATCATTTTTTTCATGGGTGCGCCTTCGTTGCCACGGTACCAGGTGCGCGTAATTTGATTCAGAAAAGTAGTATCGCGCAGCCAGCGGCTTTCGTAGGTATGATGCCCGAATGCACACGAGATTAAATTATATTTGTCGGCATAGGTTCTGTTGACCAAAAATTCAGTCATGCCATATCCAACCGGAGTTTCCTTTATGTGCTTACGCAATGTCCACCAGCGGTAATAATAAAGTTCTTCGAAATTCTTTTGCGGACATTCGAACAGCGGAATGTTTTTCTCCATCCATTCGGCAGCTTTTGCATTCGGAATTGCCTGAACGATATTTTCGTTTTCCATCGTATTGAAATAGTCCACATAATGTTTGAAATCAGCAAATTTCAACACAGAAGCTGTACTCGTAACATCCATCGATGCTGTTTTAAAATCAGCTATACGATAAACAGAAAGTGGTGCCTGTTCACCCGCATTTGGTAAATCATAATCCTGATCGGCAGGTGTATCAGGTGTTGGGAAAGTGCGTGGCTCACCTGTGGTGAACGATATCCGCTCAATGCTGTGCACCGGAGCGTAAAACATGCGGGTACCCGCTTTTTTCCCATCAATAAAAATGGTAATGCTTCGGTTTTCGACCGAAAGTTGCGCTTCAATTTTATAGGTTTTACCTGACTGATAATTGATTAGGTTGCCATAACGCGCACCACCTTTGGCACGTACCGAACCAACGGGCATAAACTCAATACGTGAACAGGCAATACCTTTTTCATCCAAAAACTCAATGCGAAGCAGTCCCTTATCGGCTTGTTCAGCCTGAATTTCGAACGACACTTTCAGTTCGCGTGTAGCCGGAATTTTACGTTCAATTTTAGCGTAATCAAAAGGATCTTTGTCCGACAACGTCAGCCAGTTTTTGCCATTTGCTTTTTCAAGCGAGACCGGAGCCCAAAGCGGTGAGTAAATATTCCAATCGGTAAGTTCTGCTATTTTTGTATTTTTGTCGAAATTGTCATTGGCATGTGTTGTAGGTGCTATCTTCACCGGAACAGGAATGCGCGACACCCACATATCTTCTTTGTTTACGCTATAAGTCACCCACAAGTTTTTATCAGTAGGAATGCCGTTACCTTCCTGAATCCCCCGGGTATATTGCGGCCCGTACGATTTGTAATTACCACCGTAACGCATAGGTGTAATTTCGCCATGAACAAGGTTCAAGGTTGTGTAATTTAATCCATCAGCCGAGGTTGAAATTGCTAACGGCCAGCGAAATTCCGAAGGGTTGTACACCGTAGCATAACTACCATCGGTTAGTCGTTGTCCCCATATTTTTGCGTTACTATTTACGAATCCTTTGGCGCGTTCAACCGGTTGCGCCCAGGTACGTCCGCCATCTTCACTGATAGATGTGAGGGCGTGTTTCCAGAGTGAAGCCACTTTTCCATCGGGTAAATGATAGTAACAAAATGCTTTATAGCCTTTATCGAGCGGAATAAGTTTATCGCCACGGTCAGCTTCTTCCACCCATTGCATCATGTAAAGCGGATTGTCTAAAATTTCCTGACAAGCATTGCGGAAAGCTTTATCCTTACTGTTCGTAAAATGCGGGTATGCTGTATTCCTGGCATTAAAACCGTGATTGTAATAAATGAAATAAATTGGTCCGAACGAGCCATCTTTTTTTATTTCGCGCACCACACGACCGATGCCATTGCCGTCGTTCGGATCATCTTTCTTGTCCAACGCCACTCCGTAATTGGCCATGGTAATGAGCTTTCCTGCTTTAGAAACGTAAAAGCCAACACGCTGATGCATAATGGCTGTCAGGTCTTTTGCCACGCCCGGATATTCCGGTTTTGTAAAACCATCGGGTACTTTGTAAAGCGGAAACAAAACCTGCGGATTCGTCCATGTGTATCCATCGGTAGACGTTTGCAAAAAAGTTTGCGAAGGTGGAATATGTTCGCCCACCTCTCCGCTGAGATATTGAAGGTAAAAAACGCCATTCCAATAAGCCAGCATGGGTTGGTGGTTGTATGTCCAGCCATTGCAATTCGAAGCATTGGGATACTGCCGGTTAGCGCGCATCACTTGAATATTATGAACCCCAATAACCGGCGAAAGTTGTCCGTCGTGATACGCCGGGTTGGCAAGCGTGGTGCCGGAGTAATGGATTTTGTTTTGTGCCGGAAGCTGCAAAACTGATATGCAAATCAGCGCACTCAGCAGGATATTTAGTGTATGAGTTCTCATTTATTAGGGAAAAGATATGTTGTTTATTTTTCGCGTAAAGAACGCTAAGTTCGTAAAGTAACTATCTTTTTGGCGTTCTTTGCGACTTTGCGTGACAATAGAATACAAAGATAATCAAGTTTTTACCTGATCGCTGAAAGTGCATTGGAAGTTGAATCCTTTTTTTGAGTTAAACTCAGGCTGCCGGCTTTTATTAAATTTTCAATTAAGAAAGCGGGTGCTTTAAAAATGGTACCGTGCTTATGTCCCTCCGGAACGGAAACTTCTTTAGATATATTGGAATAATGAATGAAATCTTTTGTGACAACAGCTCCAAAGGAGAATTTTTTGTATTCATCAAAATAAATCAGATACCTGTCGCCCAGTTTTTCTACCGTGGGGCCTTCCACGAAGCACTCTGAGAATGCGGAACTTGCTTTTGAATAAGGACCGGTAGGCGATTTCGCAAATGCCACTTTCAAATTCCGGTTCGGGCGGGTATTGTCTTTAAATACTAATACATAATCATTTTTTGCCCGTTTTACAATGGTTGCGTCAATAGAACTGAAGCCAGGATCGTAAAGAAGTTTTGTCGGTGATAAAGTTTTAAAATCTTTAGTTGTCATATAATACAGCCGGTGATTGTTTTTCTCATCTTCAATGCCTCGTTTAAACCGGTTTGGGACACACGATGCCCAAACAACCACAAATTCTGCTTTTTCATTGTCGTAGAAAATTTCCGGAGCCCATACGTTTACAGTTGTCGGTTCACTTTTCATAACCGGTATCATTTGCTGTTTCGACCAGTGTATTAGGTCTTTGGAATATGCGTAGCCAAAGCCCGGGTCGCCTTTCCAGCTACTGGTCCACACCAGGTGGAAAATGCCGTCGGGGGTGCGGGTTATGGATGGGTCGCGCAAAACTTTTTGAATGCCAACCGCTGGTTTTAACCATGTTCCGGGAATGCTGTCCCAATGTACGCCATCTTTGCTATATATATAACGTAATCCTTCGTTAGCCGGCTCGTGAAAGGAAGTTGAAACAAAAAAATCTTTTTGTGCTTCGCACAATTGAGTCACAAACAGAAAGACGGCTAATAACTTTAAAATCTTTATCATCTCTTTATATTCTACAGATTATAATAATACCGATACCTTTTTCATACCTGAAATAATGACGCAGAGATGATGAAATAGTACTCAATGTTTTTTGTCTGTATTTAATGATGCGTGATTATAAGAGATTAACAGAAGTATTTCATTTGGATTGAGTACAACTATTTAATTGAGTCGTCTTTGTTGTAATTAAATCTATATTCAAATTAAAATTATTAAGATTATGAAAAACAAAAAATTACTCTTTACTGCACTTTTAAGTGTATTTGTGTTGGGCGGGGCTTTTGCTCAAACAAGATGGCAATCTGATGCTGTTATTGGTCAGGTATTGCAGGCTGTAAATACAGCTAATAAGGATACTTTAACAATGCATTTCAATACGAATAAATTGACAAGTGCGTGGGCTCATGCTAGAGCAACAGCCAGTTTAGGAAAAGACTCTATCTCAATTTTCAAAGCTACAACTGTAAGAGGGTTGCAAGTAAAAGCTTTCTTGGATAATACTACTACAACTGCTTATGAAGACGGTAACTTTAAATGTAATAACGCGGGTGCAAATGGTAATCCTGTGCATGTTTACAGTGTTGACTCGCTAAAAAAGATCCTACAAAAATCGATTATTTCGGGGACATTTGCTACAATTAATGGACACTTGAACGATTCGTTGACCAGACCAGCCGCCTGTTTATTTGATGTTGCTTCAGGCAACCAGGCATTTGGTATGTATCCGGGTAAAGCAAAGAAAATTGAATACGTTTTCCGTTTCGATTATACCGGAAAAGCGTGTACGGATGATATCTCATTTCAAATGAACACTTATGATGCAGGTACAACAGGTAAAACAGCTACTTATGAGTTAGCAGTTTATAAAAGCTCAACCTTCTCGGAAGCAAACAGAATTGGAAATGTCGTTAGTAATGTTTATACAACAGGTCAGGGTCTGAAATCAATAAATGTTGCATCGGAAATCGGATTAACTCCTGCTGACTTTACGAATAAGTCGTTATATATTGTGGTTAAAACTTTAGGAACTTCAAATGCTTCGAATGTTGTGGATGCATTGCCTAATCCGGTTGATGCTAGTAATTTACCGGTTGCGACCGATCCAATTGTAGTTTTTGATAATTTCTTCTTAACCTACGCTTCTGCTTCATGGGTAGCACCTGCTGGTGCAGTGGCTAGCGCAGTTATCAATCATAATAATGGTGCACCTATAGTTACAACTTCTACTGATTGGACCGGTGGGACTCCCGTTCCTGTTTATGTTGGAATTGATAATCCAGTTAAATTCTATATAACCGGAATAAACAGAATCCAGAATTTGAATATAAAAGAAGCAAACGATGGTGGTGGCCATAGTGCAAAATACTCATCTACTGCAACAGGAGCTATTAAGAAAAAAGCAGCTGATGGGGCTTACAGCCAGGATGTTACATATACGTATGTTCCATATGATGGAGTGACAAATATGATTTTCTCTTTAGATATTCCTGCACCGGCAACAGGGTCTGTAAATGACACGCTTGAAGTTGCTATTGTTGCTTCAAATATCGCATCTGGGATGTCTTCAACTGTCCGTTTGGAAATCACTAATGGTGTTCGTTTCTGGTATAATATTGCTGTAACAGGTTCATTGGCAACCGGAGCGAATACAATTGATCTGAATAAAATGATCGTTAGAAGCGAAAATAAATCAATCTTCGTTTTAAATAATAATGAAGATGTTTTGATTACCAACATCTCTGGTCAGAAAGTAAAAGTTGCTTCTGCTTTGCAAGCAGCTCAGGGAATTAGCGTTCCAACGGGCATTTATGTTGTGAGAAGTGGCAAGACTATTCAGAAGGTCATTGTTCAATAATATTTAATTTCAAAATTTGATTGCCCCGAAGCGAAAGTTTCGGGGCTTTTTTTTATCCATTACAGTACAAAAACAGTGTTTGTTGCGTCTAAGTTAATAGATTTTAAAACAGCATTTTTTATATGATGAAACAGATTTTTCTAATAGCACTTGCATGTGTCATTAGCGTTGGGGTGATAAATGCCCAAAACCGCGGACTTACAAACACTTCGGTAAGTAAATACACCAAACAGAACAGTACCAACATTGATGCTGTGCATTGGACAAATGGTTTTTGGGGCGAACGCTATTCGGTATTTAAAGATACGATGATCCTTTCGATGTGGAAAACACTGAATAATCCGGATCTTAGCCACTCGTACCGGAATTTTGAAGTGGCGGCGGGAGTTTGTCCCGGCGAACATGTAGGTCCGCCTTTTCATGATGGTGATTTTTATAAATTTTTTGAAGGCGTTGCCTCGGTGTACGCACAAACGAAAGATCCGAAACTGGATAAAATGATGGATGAGATTATTGCCGTGATCGCCAAGGTTCAACGGCAGGATGGCTACATCCATACACCGGTGATTATTGCAGAGTTGAATAAAGGGGTGGACTCGCACAAGCACGATAATACTGTAACTGGAACTAAAGTGGGCGGGAAAAACGATAAAGCTTTCGGAAACCGGTTGAATTTTGAAACGTATAACCTGGGGCATTTGATGGTGGCCGGAATTATTCATAAACGGGCTACCGGAAAAACAACGTTGTTTAATGCTGCCGTTAAAGCGACTGATTTTTTGTGTTATTTTTACGAAACTGCTTCTGCCGAACTGGCTCGCAATGCCATTTGTCCTTCACATTACATGGGAGTGGTGGAAATGTACCGCGAAACCGCTAATCCACGTTATTTAGAGTTGTCGAAGAACCTGATAAACATCCGGGGAATGGTGAACAACGGAACTGACGATAATCAGGATCGCGTTCCTTTTCGCCAGCAAAAAACGGCAATGGGTCATGCCGTGCGTGCCAACTATCTGTATGCCGGAGTAGCTGATGTGTATGCTGAGACTGGCGAACCTGTTTTGAAGGATAATCTGGAGTCAATCTGGAATGATATTGTCAACCGAAAAATGTATGTTACCGGTGCTTGCGGCGCTTTGTACGATGGCACTTCGCCCGATGGCACTTTTTATATGCCCGATTCGATACAGAAAGTTCATCAAAGTTTCGGTCGTGCGTTTCAACTGCCGAACACCACAGCCCATAACGAAACCTGTGCCAACATTGGTAATATGCTGTTCAACTGGCGAATGCTGCAAGTATCGGGCGATGCCAGGTATGCCGATGTGCTCGAAACAGCTTTGTATAATAGTGTTTTGAGCGGCGTTAGTTTAGACGGAAAACGGTTTTTTTACACCAATCCGTTGCGTATTTCACATGAATTCCCCTACACGCTTCGTTGGTCAAAAGAACGTGAGGAGTACATCAAACTTTGCAATTGCTGTCCGCCGAATACGGTTCGAACGCTTGTTCAGGCTCAAAACTATGCATACTCGATGGGCGAAAATAAAATCTGGTGCAATTTGTACGGTGGCAGCCAACTGGAAACATTGCTCAACGGAAAAGATAAAATCAAGCTTACGCAAGTATCAGATTATCCGTGGGATGGTAATGTAAAAATATCAGTGGAAAATGCACCTAAAAAGGCTTTCGCGCTCTATCTGCGCATTCCGGAATGGTGCGAAAAAGCAACTATAACCGTTAACGGACAACCAGTTGCGGCAGAAAGCAAAGCGAATACCTACACCGAAATCAATCGCGTATGGAAAAAAGGCGATGTTGTTGAATTGGTGTTGGACATGCCGGTGAAACTGCTGGAATCGAATCCGTTGGTGGAAGAAACCCGCAACCAAACGGTTGTGAAACGCGGTCCGCTGGTTTATTGCCTGGAAGGAATGGATGTACAAGGCGGAAAATCCATTGACAATGTGTTGATTCCGGCTGATATAAAATTCAGTCCACGCAAAACCACAATTGCCGGAAGTTCAATTGTGGTATTGGACGGAACGGCTCGTTTAACCAACGAAGATTCATGGAAAAATACCTTGTATCGCGCCGTTGAAAAATCGGATAAAACAGTCAACATCACCCTCATTCCCTATTATGCATGGGGCAACCGTGGCAAAATGGATATGACGGTGTGGATGCCGTTGGTGAAATAAGAATACCCCCTGCCCCAAATGGGGGTTCAAAGACATTATTGATGAAATTAGATATGATAGAAAAAGTAAATAATTCGCTCTTGAAGCCCCCATTTGGGGGTTGGGGTGCAATCTTTAAATACCTGTTCTCTAAAGCCCCCATTTGGGGGTTGGGGGTTTTGTTTTTTATTGGTTCTCATACCTTTGCCGCCGATATTTACGTCTCTCCTTCGGGAAAAGATACAAACGATGGTAGTATTGCAACTCCCAAAGCAACTCTTTCAGCTGCTTTGCGTCAGGCTCGTGAGTTGCGTCGTCAGAATGCAACGGGTATTGAAAATGGCATTCAGATTATTCTGAAAGGTGGAACGTATGCTCAATACGAACCTGTTTATGTTCGTCCCGAAGATAGCGGAACGCCGCAGTCGCCGACCATTATTTGCGGAGTTGCTAATGAAAATGTGGTGTTGAGTGGTGGCGTGAAAATTGGAAACTGGAAAAAATCAGGAAATTTTTTAGTAGCCAATGTGCCCAATTTCAATGGTCGTCCGTTGGATTTCCGTCAACTGTGGGTGAATGGTAAAAAAGCAGTTCGGGCACGTGATGTAGTTGATTTTGAAGATATGAACCGCATTGTTCGTAATGATAAGGCGAACCAGATTCTTTGGGTGCCGGCCAAAGCCGTGAAAGCCATTCAAAAAGCACCTTATGCCGAAATGGTATTGCACCAAATGTGGGCGGTATCGTTTTTGCGTATTAAATCCATTCAGATTCAGGGAGACTCGGCAGCGGTACGTTTTCATAATCCTGAAGGTAAACTGCAATTCGAGCGTCCGTGGCCACAACCCATGATAGCTCCCGGCCGTAACTCGGCATTTTATCTGACCAATGCCATCGAATTATTAGACCAGCCGGGCGAATGGTATCACGATATACACACACATAAACTCTATTACTATCCGCTGAAAAATGAAAACGAAATTGAAGCAATAGCTCCTGCCATTGAAACGTTGGTAGAAGTAGAAGGAACTACCGATCGTCCTGTTGAAAATGTTTTCTTCAAAAATATTCAATTCAGCCATACAACGTGGATGCGTCCTTCGGAAAAGGGCCATGTTCCCTTGCAGGCCGGCATGTATATGACCGAAGCGTATCGCCTTAATCCTCAAATTGAAAGGATTGACAATCACAAACTCGACAATCAGGGTTGGCTTGGTCGTGGAGCTGCGGCTGTTAGTGTGAAGGGTGCAAACAATATTAACTTTGAAGATTGCCGATTCGAAAATCTGGGATTCAGCGGATTGGATTATCTGGAAGGTACTTCGGACAGTAAAACTGAAGGGTGTGTTTTTAAAGATATTGCCGGAAATGGGTTGGTAGCAGGCAGTTTCTCGCCCGCTTCACTGGAAACTCATTTACCATATAATCCGCAAGATAAACGGGAAATTTGCTCTGGCCTGTTGGTGAAAAATAATGTGTTTACAAATGTAACCAACGAAGACTGGGGTTGCGATGCTATAGCTGCCGGTTATGTCAGGAATACGACGATCGAACATAACGATATCAGTCAGGTTTCGTATATGGGAATTAACCTCGGGTGGGGATGGAACCGCAACCTGATTGATATGAAGAGTAATACCGTTCGTGCCAACAATATTTACCTGTATGCCCGTCACATGTACGATGTGGCAGCTATTTACACGCTTGGCGCTCAACCCAAAACAGTAATTTCAGAAAACTACATACACGATATTTACGCACCGGGCTATGTGCACGATCCGCATCATTGGTTTTATTTGTACAACGATGAAGGTTCGTCGTTTATGACTGTAAAAAACAATTGGGTACCAGCCGAAAAATTTCTGCAAAATGCCAACGGCCCGAATAATCTCTGGTCGAATAACAACGCTTTTGTACACGACAGCGTTAAAACGAATGCAGGTCTGCAGCTCCGTTATCGGCATTTGCTGAAAGAAGTAAATACAAAACCCGAAGGCAAATTACAGGAAATTCCACACTTTGCCGCACTTGAATTTATCGGCGAATATATCGACACTGCTGTTGTTATGGCTACAGCCAAAGCGAATGGTGTAATAAAACCACAACTATATAAGTGGAATAAGCATACCGTACTATATGCAAAAATGAATCAGGTGGAAAATCTGAAAGCAATTTATGCAAAGCTATTTCCTGAAATTGCGCTGAAAACTTACGATAATGTGCTATATCAGTTTAGCAAATCCGGGCATTGCAAGTCAGTTCCTGCTCAGGAATGGGAACATACGCTGCTCACCTGCAATCTGGTAGACGACCCAAAACTTCAGCAGGAATACATTGACTATCACGCCACGCAGTTTGAAAAATGGCCTGAAGTGTCAGCCGGATTTTGCAATGCCGGTTTCCAGCAATTGCAGGTTTTCAAAAACGGGCGGCAATTATTATTGGTTATCAGTATTCCTAAAGGTAGCAACCTGGATGAATTGAATCCCAAAACAACCGAAAATAATCCGCGGGTAAACGATTGGAATAGTTTGATGAAAAAATACCAGACAGGAATTGAGGGAACTAAACCCGGCGAAGTGTGGGTGGAACTGACCAAGTAAGTAGTAAGCAGTAAGAAAAAAGTATATGCTAAAAATAGGAATATTAGGATTAGGGGAAGGCCGCAGTACCATGTCGGCCGCTTTAAATAGCTCAAATCTGGAACTGGTGAAAGTCTGCGACCAAAACGAAAACCTCTGTAAACAACGTGCAAAGGAGTTTGACTTTCAAGCCTATACTACAAATTACGCCGATCTTTTAAATGATAAGAACATTGATATAATAGCCATTTATACGCCGGATCATCTTCATGCCGAACATGTAAAACAAGCTTTGCTGCACGGTAAACACGTGGTCTGCACCAAGCCTTTTATTGATGATTTGTCCAAAGCAAAGGAATTGTTGGAGTTGGGCGTGCAAACCGGAAAAAAGGTTTTTATTGGACAGAGTTCCCGGTTTTTCGAACCAGCCAAAAGGCAACGGATTGATTTTGAAGCCGGCGAAATTGGCGATCTGATTACAGTGGAATCACACTACCATGCCGATCACCGTTGGTTTTTATCCAAGTCCTGGTCGAAGAGCCCATCTTTCAAATGGCTTTATGGCGGGCTGAGCCATCCTGCCGATTTTATCCGTTGGTATTTGCCCGAAATTGAAGAAGTAATGGGCTACGGCATGATTAGCAACAATGGCAGCGAAGCAGGATTGAAAAACGAGGACACCATGCATTTCATATTTAAAGCAGTTGATGGAAGAATTGCGCGGGTGAGCGGAGTTTATACTTCGCCCACGCAACCGTCTCAGCGGGACAGTGGCATGACTTGTATCCTCAGGGGAACAAAAGGAGCAAGCCAAGCTGATTACCACGAGCTAAGATATGCAATAACGACCCGGCAAGGTGAAGAAAAAATACAAACCTGGGGCGATGATGCGCACAAATATTATTTCCGTTTCGAAGGCGAGAGTCATCATGCGGGTGAGTACCAGAACTACCTGGAATATTTTGCCGATAGCATTGAACAGAATTTTACAGCCTACCCCGATTTGAAAGAAGGCATTGGCACTGTGGCTCTGTTGCAGGCCATGGATCGTTCGTTGAAAACCGGAAAGCCGGTTAAAATCGCTGATATTCTGTCGGAATTTGATCTTTGGTTATAGAAAAATTGACGAGGATGAATAAGTTCCATAGTGACCCTTTTTCTTAGTTTTCTGTATCAAATCCAATCCTTTTCCGCGGTTTATTCAATGCCTTTTTATCGGCCTGAAGCTCAGCTAACGATTGATTAATGAGTTCAATTTTCATGCGGGTGTCATCGTTGATGTCGTTATAATCGGTAAAAACTTCTTCGATATATTCTTTGAGTTCCTTAATTTCGGATTCGAGCGATAAAATTCTGTCGGAAGGAGCGATAGAGAGAGCATGGCGTACTGAAACAAAGGCGCGCATTATTCCCATATTTACTTGAATAGCAACTTTTGAATTTATTACGCTACTTAGCATGGCCACACCAAGTTCTGTAAAGGCGTAAGGTCGCTGACGTAAGCCCATCTTTATCGAATTGGATATCACAATTTGTGATTTCCAATTTTGAAGTTCTATGTCAGTAAGCTGAAACATAAAATCATCTGGAAACCGTTCGATATTGCGTTTTACAGCTTGATTAAGAATACGTGTTTCAACTCCATACATTTCAGCCAGATCACGGTCCAGCATCACTTTTTGGCCACGAATAGTATAAATTTTGTTCTGTATAAATTGTAATTCCATAGACTCAGTGGTTTTTTACAAATGCAAATCTACTAAAAATTCAAAAACGAACAATTTAGAAAATAAATTTCTTTCCAATCCAGGTTACAAAAGCTATTTTTCCACGTCTTAAATTGAGTGAGTGAGCTGCACACAGACATTCTCCACTAATTTAGAATAATTCTAACACTATGAAAATACCCAAACACACATTTTTCAAGTCCCCCATGGGTGGATTTAGGGGGCTTCTTGTCCTTTTTAGCTTTATATGTTTATCTGCCAATGCTCAAACCTGGATTTGGTATCCGGGCGATTACGAAATCTGGCTCGGAAACGAGATGAACAACCGTCGTACAGAACGGGGTGCCTTTTTTCCGCATTTCTGGAAAATGGACAGTCATTATGTACTCGTTGAGTTCAGCAAAAAGATAGATATGGCGCAAGCCGAAGAAATTGAAATATCCGTTGAAGGGAAGTTCAATATCAAGTTGGATGGAAAACTTCAGTTTGGCATGCCTAAGAAATTTACGCTCCCTGCCGGAAAGCATAGTTTGAATATAAAAGTGTGGAATCAGGCCACACCGCCCACCATTTTTGTAGCAGGAAAAACGGTGAATTCCGATGCATCGTGGAAAGTGACTTACGAGGACAAAGAATGGATTGACGAAAGTGGGAAAGCCAGCGACACCTCCGCCACCATTTATATGGATGCAGCCACTTCGGACAGTTTCAAATCGGCTGACACGCCGCCTTCGAAGTATAAACTGGCTACCGAACCGTTGGCAGCCGTAAAACGTGAAAAGAAAAATGACGGCGAACTGATTGATTTCGGCAAGGAGACCTTCGGTTTTATTAAACTGGAAGGACTGAAGGGTATCGGAAAGGTGAATATCTATTACGGCGAAAGTCCCGAAGAAGCATTGGATACTAAGTTTTGCGAAACGCTCGATAGACTGTCGTTGGATGGCTCGTCGGTGACAGATGAAGCCCGCAATGTGACTTCTAAACTGGAAGATAACTACACCTTGGGAAATAATAAAGCTTTCCGTTACGTGTACATAACCAAAGATGCCGGTGTGAATTATGCCGGTGTAAGCATGCTGTACGAGTACAAACCGGAAGTGCGAAAAGGTTCGTTCCGCTGCAACGATGAGGAGGTGAACCGCATGTGGGAAGTGGGCGCATACACCATGCAACTCACCACCCGCGAATTCTTTATCGATGGCATCAAACGCGATCGCTGGACCTGGAGTGGAGACGCCATTCAAAGTTATTTGATGAATTACTACCTGTTTTTTGATGCCGAAACGGTACGGAAAACAATCTGGTTGCTGCGAGGAAAAGATCCGGTAACGAGTCATACCAATACCATTATGGACTACACTTTCTATTGGTTTCTGTCCATTTACGACTATTACAAATTCACCGGTGACACACATTTTATCCAACAGGTGTATCCACGCATGCAAAGCATGATGGACTATGTGCTTGGGCGTACCAATAAAAACGGCATGGTGGAGGGCCAGACCGGCGACTGGGTATTTGTTGACTGGGCTGATGGTTACATGGACAAGCACGGAGAATTGTCATACGAGCAGGTACTGTTCTGCAAGAGTTTAGAAACAATGGCTCTTTGTGCTGAGTTGGCGAATAACGAAACCGATAAAACAAAATACGATGGCCTGGCCACTGCGCTTCGCAATAAACTGGAACCGGCATTTTGGAACGAAACGAAAAAGGCATTGGTACACAATCGCCTTGATGGAAAACAACAAGAACAGATTACGCGCTACTCCAATATGTTTGCCGTGTTCTTCAATTACCTGTCGCCCGAAAAGCAACAACTGATTAAGAAATCGGTATTGATGAACGATTCGGTGATGAAAATTTCTACGCCTTATATGCGTTTCTACGAGTTGGAAGCCTTGTGCGCCATGGGTGAGCAGAAAGCGGTGATGAAGGAAATGAAAGACTACTGGGGAGGCATGATTCGCGAAGGAGCCACTTCGTTTTGGGAAAAATACAACCCTACCGACAAAGGCACACAACATTTAGCCATGTATGGCCGCCCTTACGGCAAAAGCCTTTGCCATGCCTGGGGAGCCAGCCCGATATATCTGCTGGGGAAATATTACCTGGGTATCCAGCCTGTGAAGGCCGGTTACGCCGAATATGCCATTACGCCTAATCTTGGCGGACTGAAATGGATGGAAGGCACTGTTCCGACTCCAAACGGTGAAATTAAATTGTTCATGAACGAAAAAACCATTAAAGTCACAGCCACCGAAGGACGCGGTTACCTGACATTTACGAGCAAATCAACCCCAAAATTTACCAGAGGAACGATTGAAAAACTGGGTGGTGATAAATACCGCCTGCTGATTGATGGAAAAGAGGAAGTGGTAATTTCGTACAGATAATGACTTATTTAACGTGAGTTCGATATAAGATTTTTATCTGCTTTAATTCTAAAACGCTATACAAAATGCGAATAAGGGTTTCTTATGTCTGGGTTGATTTT